>ERZ795056.18-NODE-18-length-233612-cov-22.120116_pt1 | contig 233612 bp, 163 predicted proteins | sample MGYA00375140_ERZ795056 | MGnify/ENA primary metagenome ERZ795056 (study PRJEB30185, sample SAMN05720227) | activated sludge metagenome | isolation source: Anaerobic digester | place: USA | collected 2015-03-09 ...
GGTGTACCACCGGATGAGCGGTGCCGAACGCCGCCAGCCCCTGGTGACGCCGCTGCCCGTGAGCACCGCCGGCGGGTCCTGAACGAAGCGTCGGCGCGCGAGCCTCCCCGAAAGTATGGGAGGCTCGCGCGCCATGACGCGCCTCCGGCTGCTCGTCCCGCTCCTGATCGCCTCCTGCGCCTCCACCCCTCCGCCCTCGCCCTCGCCTTCGCCCTCGCCTTCGCCTTCGCCTTCGCCCTCGCCCTCGCCTTCGCCTTCGCCCTCGCCTTCGCCCTCGCCCTCGCCCTCGCCTTCGCCTTCGCCTTCGGCACCAACCACGGCAAAGGAAGCGCTGGGACCAGCAGCCAGCGCGGAGTTGCCTGCGGCGTCCACGGCCGTTCCTGCGGCAATCTGGATACCAAGCTGACCGACCCCCGTGATGTCGGAGATCTTCACCCTGCGGCGCTCACTCCCCGTACCGGAGACACTCAGCGTCCCCGTTGGCCCTGTCGAGACCAGCGAGACGTTCGCCGGGGCAAGAGTAATAAGAGAAGCACCGTCATAGGTAACCACGTATTCGACTGGCCCGGTGGTCGTTGTCGAACACGATGGTGCGCCGACAGACACGCCCGGGCCGGTGTTGTCAATCGCGATCGTGGGGCTGGTCAGCTTTCCGCGAAGGCTCGTGCCACTGCCATTCTGGATCGTGGTTGTTCCGGCAAACGCGAGCTTGAGCGTACCTTCGCCGGAAACCCCGCTGACCACTACGGTGTACGCCGACGCCGGACCGGATGTGGGGGTGAGGTTGAGTCCTGTGCTGGCCACCGTTCCGGTCTTCGTAACAACCAAGTCGGCGACGTCGAAGTTGCTGACGGCCTCGCTGAAGGAAATCGAGAACGTGATCGCGTCCGAGTTCGTAGGCCCGAGCGGCCCAAGCCAACCGGTCCAATCGGGCGCATTGGACACAGCGCACAGTGAAGTTGCGGAGATCTGAAGCAATGCACTTGTAGCCGTCGAGAACAAGGGAAGCCCGACGGTATCTGTCACGTCGGATGTGAGACTCGCCTGCACACGAATACCACCGGTTCCCACCATTCCGGTAATAGTTACAATATAGTTCTTATGATCGCCGCTATCGGTCACTGATATGGAACTATACGAAAGCGAGCTTCCCGCCATGACATTCACGACCACGTCGTTCGCGTTGTTGAAATTCTGCACGGGCTCGCTGAATTGGACGTACAGGTCCAAGTTCGGGTCCGAGGTCGCCCCCACGTATCCGTGCGTAATCGCGTCCGCGTTCGGCCGGTTGTTGTCCACCACCACCGGATCGCTCGTGGCTGCCACGTTCGGTACGCCCAGACTGTCCCAGGCACAACCGGCGGGAATCGTGATGCTCAACCAACTGTTCCCGATGATATTGCTGATGGTGACCACCGGGTCACTCGTCGTTCCGTTGACAACCTGGACAGTGCCCGAAGGATAGCCGGAGCCTTGGTTCAAGGTGACCGATGTCAGATTCACCGTGACTGCCCCAACCAAGTGGACGTTATACGCCACAGGCCCGGTGGTCGTAGCGGCGGGAGTTGGCGGATCGATGACCACAATGGGGCCATCCGCAACGGCGAGACTCGCAAGGGCCTGAACGAGAACCCCGGCCATCAACACTGCGAAACCTTTGGATATCTTCATCTTACCTCTCCCGCCGGTAGCGCTTTCGGAGACGCGGCATGACACGCAGGCCATGAAGACCGCATCCCGCCTGTACGCTTCCCATTCACCATGAAAACCACCGAAGACCGCCCCCGACACCCAACGCACATCCAAGAATTGCGGGGCCATCCTGTTTCCTACAAAAGACGGTTCTCTTGCGCAAAATAAAGGCCTCCCAGGCCTCACTTCAGAGCAAAGCGAACAACTTCATCCGAGATGCCTCAGCCATCTCAGGAATGGCCGCTGCCCGCCCTCGAGCAACCAATCGATTCCTTGCCTTTTGCACATATTGTACATTATAGAGCGAATAGCGCGTAATTTCCAGAGCAACTCGAAAGAACCGCGACGTCCCTCACGCCAGGCCCCCCCGGAACAGCCGGAGCTAAGGCTTTGGCGCTATTCCTCTTGCAAATCCTGACTCCCGGAGAAACCAGTCCGCCACGCGCCGAGCCACCTCGGCCGCCCCGGCCTCGCTGAAATGGCAGTCGTCGTAGAAGAACTCGGGAGAACCGTTCATGGAATCGAGGTCCACGCAGGGCGTCTTGGATTCCTCACATACTTCACGAAGCGCCGCGTTGTAGCGGTCGATGGCCGTCCGCAACGATGGAATCGAGAGGTAGGCACCGTCCGCCAGCCAACCAAACCAGCACCGGCGTTCGGCCTCTGGAGTCATCGCGTCCGACCACAGCACCGGCTGGGTGGTAAACACCAAGAGCACCCCACGGGCTTGGCATACCGAAACGATATGCCGCAAACGGGACTTATACTGCTTGACCGCATCATCCAGCTCGGGCGCGTCGTCTCGGATCACCGCGGCGCGCCGTTTCGTGCGGCGTTCTTCGTATTCCGAGCCGTCTCGCGATTCGAGCCGGAGGCCCTCAGGCAGCCCGAGGCGGACAGCGTGGTAGAACTGGATGAGGTGCGCTTTGGCCCAGTAGGGCGGCCGAGGCCCCTCCGGCAAGGGGTCGCGCACGTGGAGCTTGAGGGTTTCGTCCGCCAGAATCGGGTACAGGTCGTTGATGCCGGGCTGGATCACGACTGCGTCGACGCCGCGCATCAACCGCGATTCCCGCAAGAACACGAGATGGTCCATGGTGGCGAAACCGCTGAAGCCCACGTTGCCTACCCAAATGCGCGGCTGGCCCAGTGCCTCATTCACATGCCGCATGAACAACGCCGGCCACGTTCTCGCATCGTCGAGGTAGACACATTCCGTCGTGCTGCCGCCAATACAGAGTATCTGATGGAGATGACCGGCGGGCTCCTCCCCTGGGAGGCGCACGCCTCGGGCATCGGTTGTGTAGTGGGTCGGGCCCGTGATGCCCGGCATCAGGCCCGGGGCCGGATCAAAGACCTTGTGGCCCGGCCCGCGCGTGTGGAACTCGGCGCGCACGCCGAATGCTTGATCTATCCGCGCCACACCCAGTTCAAGGAGCAGCAATCCGAACGCCGTCGAAAGCACCAACAGGATCAGCTCCGGCGCCCGCCGTTCAAGCATCCGCCGCGGCCGAGGCACCGCGAACACCAACGCGACGAAGCCGAGCGCGGCCACCGCCGCCAGTAGGACCAAGTGTTCGATACGGCCGATCGGCCGCCAGCGCCGACTCAGCGCCCAGGCAGCGTCGCATAGCACCAGCGCCGGCGCCGCGGCCAGAAACGCGGCCGCCAGCAAGGCGCGAATGCTGCGCTGTGGATCCATGATCTCGCCCTCTGCCGCTGGAAGTCACCGCCTGGTTACCGAGGAGAAACTAACACCGCCGTCCGCAGGGGATCAATACGATGTCACGTACTCGAAAAGCCTCGGCCCTTGGCCTATAATCGCCCACAACCAGCCGACGGGAGGATCTGCCTACGCGCACGATGGACGTCAACGGTAGCCTCGCATCGCCCGGTAACCGCGCGACGCGCCACGCCAGGGCGGGCGCCGCGATCTTCGCCCTACACGTGGCCGTCGCCGCACTGTACAAAGAGCTGGCCGGTGTGTCGCTCGATCCGGGCCCGGACTTCACCTGGGACGCCTCGTGGCACCTCATGCCGCTGGACCTCCTCAAGTCCCATCTCGTCGCGACCCTCGGGGACCTCCACGCCCAGCCGCCGTTCTACAATCTCTGGTGCGGCATCTTCGTCAAGCTCTTCGCGCCGAACCACATCGTCGCCATGCACTACCCTTCGATCATCCTTGGCGGCCTGATCGCGGCGATGGTGTACGGCCTGCTTCGACGGCTCGTTTCCAACCAGAAGGCAGCGTTCTTCATCGCCGCGTTGCTCGCCTTGAATCCTGCCCTGTTCCTCTTCGAGGCGAATCTTGGCTACGACCTCATCACCGCCTTCTGGGCAACGCTGGCCGTCTACGGCACGGCTCGCTTCTACGACGGCCGGCAGGATGCCTGGCTGTGGGTAGGGATCCTGGCCCTGAACCTCCTCATTCTGACGCGAAGCATGTATCACCCGGCCCTGCTGTCGGTCTTCATTCCGCTGGCGTGTATCGCGGCCGGCAAGCGCTGGCGACGCACCTTGGCCGTTGCGCTAATACTGAGCCTGCTGCCGCTCGGCTGGTGTGTGAAGAACGCCACCCGCTTCGGTTTCTTTGGCACGAGCAGTTGGGCCGGCCAGAACTGGTGGACCCATGTCTCCGCCAACTATGATCGCGCCGATCTCACCGGTTTCATCGACGCCGGCTTCATCGACGCCGTCGTGCTCGATGTGCTCGTCTGGAACCGACCTGACGCGTATGAGTCCTACGGCTTCAACAAGCGATCTCCGCGCTCGGCCCTCTCGCGCAACAACTACAATAACCTCAACATCGTCGATATCTCGCGCCTGTACGGCCGCAACGCCGCGCGCCTCGTTTACCATCAGCCGTTCCACTATTTGGTGAATGTGGCCAAGGCGTTCCGGATCTACTGCACACCGACGTCGCGCACGAAGTTCGTGCAGGCCAACGCCGGGAAGATGGGATTCCACGAGGCCTTCGTCTCGCAGATCGTCCAAGGGCAGTATTTCACCGGCCTGCTGGCGAGGTTCGTCCGAAAGGATCCGTTTCTGTCTTTCTGGTTCTTCGTGTTGCCCGGAAGCCTCATCGCGCTGGCCGTCAAGGCATGGCGTCGGTGCGGATGGTCGCGCGAGGCCTGGCTCGAGTACGCGCGTGGCGACGGACTCCTGCCGGCCCTGGCGCTGTTGATCCTGTACACAACCGTCGTGGCATGCCTGTTCGACTACGGCGAGAACGGTCGGTTCCGGTTCGCCATCGAGCCGATCCTCTGGCCCTTTGTCATCGGCGTGATCTGCGCGAGAAGGAGTCGCACGCCATGACGCCACGCCTGTCCGTAGTCATACCGACCTGGAACCGCAAAGGCCTGCTCGAGGAGTGCCTCACGTCGTTGGCCCATCAATTCTTTCGCGACTTCGAGATCGTCGTGGTCAACGATGGTTCCACGGATGGCACGGAGGCGATGCTGAAGGAGCGATATCCCGAGGTTCGCGTTGTTGCGTTGCCCGAGAATCGCGGATTCTGCCGCGCCATTAACGCCGGCATCCGCGAGGCTCGGGGTAGTCTCCTTTTTCTGCTCAACAATGACATGACTCTCGAGCCAGACTGTATCGAGCGTCTTGCCCTGGCCGCAGAGAACTCCACCGCCGCCCTATTCGCCCCCCTGGTTCTGTGGCGCGACGCCCCGGACACCGTCTACTCGGCCGGCGACCGGATCCGGCGCGACGGCCGGCCGGAGGCCGTCGCGTTCCGCTGCCCGCTCCTCGAGTTCACGGCACCCGACGAGGTCTTCGGAGTCTCCGCAGGGGCGGGACTCTATCGCAAGGCCGTTTTCAACCAAATCGGGCTATTTGACGAGCGTTTTGGCGCCTATTTTGAGGATGCCGACCTTGCCTTCCGCGCGCGCCTCGCGGGATTCGACGTGCGGTTCGTGCGTGAGGCCGTCGCCTATCACGTCGGTTCCGCGAGTATCGAAGGGCGCACCTGGTGGCGGGCAAGGCAATGCTACCGGAACCACGCGTTGCTCGTGATGAAGAACATGCCGCTCCGTTTGGCCATCCGGAACGGGCCGGTCATTATCGCTGAACGATACCATCAGATGGGCCGGGCCTTCTCGGCCGCGCGCACCGCCTTCGGAGCGGCTAGGGCCGCAGGGATTGTCCTTGCGGCATGGGCCTCGATCATTCGTCGTTTGCCTTACGCGCTACGTGAGCGCCGGCGAATCCAGGCCTCGCGCAGGATCGACCTCAAACGCTTGGACGCGGTCTTGGCCGATACTTCCCCGGCCAAGCGATCGCCCTAGTCCTATCCGGGCAGATCTCGGCCCAGGATATCGTTGATGACGACGCCGGCCGCAGTAAGTCCGATGATGCCGGGAACATAGGAGAGCACACCGAGGGGCGCGCGGATGCCCGCCGAGTCTTCCGCCGATTCACTCGGGGCGCCGCGACTCCAGGGCTCCGCCGGCCGTTCGATCGAGTAGACACACCGAACGCCGTCGGAAATGCCGAGGCGCTTGAGGGCCTGGCGCACCCGCCGCGCCAGAGGACACACCTGCGTTTCGCGAATATCGCCAACGCGGACGGCGGTCGGATCGTACCGCAAGGCCGCGCCCATACACGCCACGAAACGCAGCCGAGAACCATGGAGCCACGCCAGCACACCGGTTTTAGAGTCCAGGCTGTCAATGGCGTCCACGACAAAACCCACGGCCCCGCCCAGCAATCGCTCTACGTTGGCCGCCCCGACCACCGTCTGAATCGGCTCAACACGGGCCTCCGGGTGGATCGCGGCGATACGCGCCGCAGCGACTTCGACCTTCGGACACCCCACGGTATCCTCGAGCGCCAGTAGCTGACGGTTGATATTCGAAGGACTCACGATGTCCGAATCCACCAGCGTGAAGTGTCCGACGCCCGCCCGAGCCAACGCTTCGAGTGCATAGGAGCCGACGCCGCCAAGGCCCAACACGGCCACGTGCGCCGCGCGCAGCCGCTGCACCCCGCCGTCACCCACGAGGAGCGCCGTTCTGGAAAACCGTTTGTTCACTCACACCTCGAATCCGAACAGGCGACACGCGTTCGCGGTGCTTGCCGTGGCCACCTCCTCTTCCGTCACACCCAACATCTCGGCGGCGGCGGCCAGGTTGTACCGAATGTTCGCCGGCACATTCGGTTCACCGGTGCCGCGTTTCTGCACCGGAGGAATGTCCGGGCTGTCCGTCTCGAGAAGGAATCGATCGGGATAGACACGTTCGAGCACGCGCGCGCGTTTCCTGCTGTTGCGATACGTCAGTGAACCGCCGAGGGAGAAACTGAACCCAAACGGCCACAGGTCTTCCACTACCTCGACGCTTCCCGAGAAGGCATGGACCACACCGCCGGCTTCCGGAATGCCCGCCGTCTTCAACACGCGGACCAAGTCGCCGAACGCCCCGCGGCAATGGACAATGATGGGCAGGCCAAGATCGCGCGCGACACGCACCTGTGCTTCGAACACGGCCATCTGCTCGTTCATGGATGGCGCCTCGACCTTGCCATCGAGGCCGATCTCGCCAATGGCCACGGCACCGCGTGCCCGCGCGTCGCGCAGTTCTTCAACTCGACTGAGGTCACCCGGAGTGATGTACCAGGGATGGATGCCGAGGGCGAACTCGATCTCCGGATGGGATTGGGCCAGTCGTTCGGATTCGGGCCACTGGGCCGGCGTGATTGCGTTCGTGATGAGTTTGGCGACCCCTGCCGCGCGGGCATCCTCGAGCACACGGCCGAGGCAACCGGCGAAACACGCCGACTCGAGATGACAGTGTACGTCGACCAGTTTCACGCCGTCTCCTTCATCAGGCGATCGAGCACCGCCGTTACAAGATACTCCGGAGACTGGCCCGCGTCCAGCACCAGATCGGCAAACGCCTGCGTAGGCAAAACATAGCGCCGGTACATCGGCACGGCGACCTCGGTGAACTGGGCACGCACTTGGCCTGTACTCCGGCCGCGCTCCGCAACATCGCGCGCCGTCCGCCGCTCGAGACAGCGCTGGACGTCGAGGTCCAGAAAGACCTTGAGGGCCAACCGCGCGCGCACGGGCGGCCAGTACAGCGCGAACAACCCCTCGAGGAGCACCACCGGCGCAGGCTCGATGCGCTCCGTCGCAGGCCCGCGCGTATGCGTCGTGAAATCGTACACGGGCTTCTCGGTGGGCCGCCCCGTGGCCAGCGCGTCAAGGTGCTCGACGAGCAGGTCGTCCTCGATCGCCTCCGGCGCGTCGAAGTTGACGGCTGTCCGCGCCTCGAAGGGCACGTGCGAGAGATCGCGGTAGTACGCGTCTACGGCCAGTAGGGCGGCCTGGATTCCTTGCGCAGCCATGCGCTGCACGAGCCCTTCGGCGAGTCGAGTCTTTCCGGAGCCGGACGGCCCGGCGATGCCTACCAGTAGAGGTCGTCGCCCGTCGCCCATGGCGTCCCTTCTCCGCCGTGGCCCGACTCGACGAACGCGAGGCGGAGCGTCTCCGTCTGGTGGAAGGCCTTGGTGATGAATCCAGCGATGGATTCCCGCGCGGTCTCCCCGTCGGAAACACAAACGCGTGTCCGGGCGCCGGCACGCAACCATGGGTGGAACACGCCCTCCTTGCGGACGCGCTCGATGGGACTGCAGTCGTAGTCGGAGGCCAACGCAGCGCCGGGCGTATACAGAAGAGACTGTGAACTTTCATCGTTCTTGAGGACCTGAGCGGTCCGCGCGTGGAACTCCCGAGCGTCCAGCGCCGCGAGCCGGCGGCTAACCGTCCGGTCATTGTCTTGGCCCAACACGAGGTCAAGGTCGCGGGTCTCGGCATGGCGCGCGAGAATGGCACCCAGGCGCTGCACAATGCGACACCCCACGGCCAACGCTTCATCCGAAGCGTGGACCTCGGTTCCCGTCATGGCTTGTACACACTCATTGAGTCCCGTCACGGTCACGAGCCATGCCATGTGATCGAGTTCAAAGAAAGGATGCCCATCGCGTTTGACGGACAAGAGGGCCAGCGGCCCAACGCTCTTAGCCGCCATAAGGCGTTCGACAAAGGCTCGCTTCTCATCGTGCGCTTGGACGACGACCTCGACGACCCGTTCAAGCTCCGCCATCAGCATGGCCTCGTTCTCGGCGCGGTAGGCTGCGCGCGGCAGGTTCATCGTAACGCACTGCGCCGCCGTGTGCAGCGGCTGCCACACCTCGGGACTCTCGATGCACTCGAAGCGGTGGCGGTCGAAGAGCACATGCAGATTGCCCCGCCGGACAGCTACGTCGGCTACATGATTCAGGAAGGCCTCGTGGCCCGGCGCCCCGAAGAACTCGGGCGATATCCGAATGAGCGGAAGGGGCGCAGCAAAGGAGATCCCCCCCACCCCGCCTTCCCGGAACACATCGAGAAAAGCCCACGCGAACTGACGCGCGGTGAGCGCGTATTCGCCGTAGCGCCGGCCCGTGTACTCGCCGCCCGGCCCGACGGCCTCGATATCCTTCAGTATCGCCGGAACATCCCAACAGATCACCACCTCGGCCGGCGGCACGCGCTCGCCATGGGCCGCTGCCCGATGGGCGAATTCGAAGATGATCATCTGGGCCAACTGGCGCAGGCCTGCCTCATCCAGGTCACTCACAAACGGCGCAAAGAAGACATTCACCGCCTCCCACACGATGGGGCCGGCGAAGTAGCTCTGCAGCGCCGCGCTGAAATGCAGCATCTGGGCCAGAAGCGTGTCGGGATACTTCGGCGGACGCGAAACGCCCCGCGATCCGAAGAACCCGATCCCGAACCGCTTCACGTACTCGAGCGACAGCGACGTCGTGTGAAGACGGTCGATAAAACCGAGGTCGTGGATGTGGATGTCGCCGCGGCGATGGGCATCCGCGACCAGCGGCGAGAACACGTGGCCAAGAGCAAACTCGCGTTTCACCGATTCGGCCAGGATGAGATCGGTCGCCACCGGGTCAACGGCCACGGGGCCCATATGCGGCCCGCAGATGATCTGTTCTGCGTCGTACAGAGGCACCCCGAGACGCCGGTGCCGGTGCCCGTGATCCTCGAGTCCGTGCTCCAGCAGTTTGGCCGTAACCATCTCACGGACGAGGGGCGCGGTCAGCGTCTCAAGATGGGCCGATTCGATTTGCTGCTCGACCTCGAGGGCGATCAGACCCGCGGTGATCTCATCCAGGCCCGTTTCGCGCACCAAAGCCGCCACGATCCGTTCGCGGTCCCAGGCCGCCAACGTCTCCCGGCTCGTGCGGACCATCCGTGTCGACGCCCCCCGCTCGGGACGCAGATCCAGGTTCATCCGCGCCTCGTCCAGCTCCCGCCAGAGCGCCGTTGTATCGCCATCGCGGAAGCGGCGGATGCGACCTCTCCGATCACGGTAGCGCACGTAGGCCACGGCCGTTCGCGTGTGGCCCATCTCGATGAGCACCTTCTCGACGGCATCGTGGACCTGGTCCACGGTCGGCGGGGCACCGTTCACCTTCTTCACCAGGTAGATCGTGACCGCCGCGGCCAGGTCTCGGGCGCGGTCGGCATCGTGACCGCCAATGGACTGCGCCGCCCGGAGAATGGCCTGCGCGATCTTGGTCTGGTTGAAGGGTACCTCGCGCCCATCGCGCTTGACAATGGTTTGGATGGCCTGCGGCGGCGCCATGAACGGCGTCGGGAAGGAAAGCTGATCGTCAAAGACGCCTTCTCGAACGGGTTCGCGATGGTCCGGCGTCTCGAGTTGATCGAATTCTGTCATGGCGATCCGGAAATCTCCCAAAACCGCAGCCCAACGGGTCCAGCCCAGGGCTCCCGCCGTCTGGAGCGCCCGCATCACGATGGCCAGTGTACCGCACTGCCGGTAGAAAAGCCAACGCGGCGCGAGTTCTCCCGCGCCGCAGTACGCCTTGCCTTCAACTGGACGAGGTCAGATGAGCATCTCCTTGAGCTCGTCCATAAACTCGTTGATATCGCGGAACTGCCGGTACACCGAGGCGAAACGCACGTACGCCACCTTGTCCAACTGCTTGAGCTTGTCCATCACGGACTCGCCGATGGCCTCCGTGGGAACCTCGTGCTCCGTGGCATTGAACAGACAGCGTTCGACCTCGTCGATCAGGCCATCCACCTGCTCCATGCTCACCGGACGCTTTTCGACGGCTTTGAGGATGCCGCTTTTGAGCTTCCACCGGTCAAAGGGCTCGCGCCGGCCGTCTTTCTTCACCACCATCTGAGCGACTTCCTCGATCCGCTCATACGTGGTAAACCGCCGGCCGCAATTCAAGCACTCACGCCGGCGCCGGATCGCGTCCCCCTCCTTCGAAGTCCGGGAGTCAACTACTTTGCCCTCCCGTTCACCGCAGAATGGACAGCGCATTGAACAACCTCTCGGTTGAGCCCGAGCTTTGTACCACAAGAAGAAAACAAGCCTACTCGGGCACACCTACATCTTGTACGAGCGCGACTTTAACACATACTACATACGGTGTCAAGAAAAAAACGACAGGTCTGTGTCACCGTAATGCGCAGTCCGGAATCGTTTCAGCCCCCCCAGCTCCTCCCCCAAATCGGTTGTGGCGGCGTGCTCGAGAACAAGAAGTCCGCCCTCTTCGACCAGGCTCATATCTCTCAGAAGACGGGCCAGATCTCCGTAGCGGGTGAAGGCATACGGGGGATCGGCAAAGACAACACCGTACGGCGCGCGTTTCGGGGAAACGGCACCCAAACCTTCCGGTAACGACAAGCGAAGGCACTCGGCATGGGTGTCGAGGCGAGCCGCCTCGAGGTTGTGCGTAACCGTAGCGATCGCGGCCGGCGCATTGTCCACAAATGTGCACCATGCCGCCCCTCGGCTGAGCGCCTCGATGCCGTTGGCCCCAGTGCCCGCGAACAGGTCCAGGAAGCGCGCGCCAGGAATCCTGGGCATCAGAATGCTGAACAGCGCCTCACGGACGCGGTCCAGCGTCGGCCGAATTGCAGGTCCTCGCGGCGCTGTCAACCGAGTTCCTCGGGCAGTTCCTGCTATGACTCTCATGCGGACCGACTTCTCATGGCCTGTTGGCAAACGGTGGATAAGTCACTCTTGGCCATCGCCATCACTCGCTTTCGGGCACTGCCTCGGAACGGACATGAACTGTCTCCAAGAACGCAAGTCGTTGCAATGACTAACCTTGCCTTCATCGGGAACGTCCTGAACCTCTGCGCGCGGCCTCTCTGTCGGACGAAGCGAAGACCGTGTGGATAACTCCGTCAAAAACCAGTTGTATTGGGGAGAAGCTGTGGATATCTCCCTATTCAGGTTTGGCACAGCTCGTTGGCGAAATACGCCACGGTCCGCTCCAATCCCACGGCCAAAGGGATCGTCGGTTGCCAGCCGAGCTTCTCCTTGGCCAGTGAGATGTCGGGCTTGCGGCGAGTGGGATCGTCCGCCGGCAAGGACCTATAGATGATCTCGGACGGGCTGCCCGTGATGCGGAGGACTTCCTCGGCCAGTTGCTTGACGGTGAACTCACCGGGATTGCCCAGGTTCACAGGTCCCGTGAAACCTTCGCAATTCATCATCCGAATCATGCCTTCGACGAGATCGTCCACATAGCAGAATGATCGGGTCTGGCTACCATCGCCGTAGATCGTGATCGGCTCGCCGCGCAGGGCCTGAACCACGAAATTGCTGACCACTCGACCATCGTTCACGAGCATATTCGGCCCGTACGTGTTGAATATCCGCACAATTCGGATATCCACTCCGTTCTGTCGATGGTAATCGATGAACAGCGTCTCCGCGATCCGTTTACCCTCGTCGTAGCAACTCCGTATGCCGATGGGATTCACGTTGCCCCAGTACGACTCGACCTGAGGATGGACCTCCGGATCGCCGTAGACCTCGGAGGTCGACGCCTGGAGCACGCGCGCCTTGATCCGCTTGGCCAGGCCGAGCGAGTTGAGCGCGCCGAGCACGTTGGTCTTGACGGTCTTGATCGCGTTGAACTGGTAGTGCACCGGGGACGCCGGACACGCCAGGTTGTAGATTCGGTCCACCTCGACCAGAATCGGTTGGGTGATGTCGTGCCGGATCAGCTCGAACCTTGGATTGCCGAGGAAGTCGACGATATTGACCTTTCGGCCCGTGAAGAAGTTATCCAGGCACAAGACCTCTTCGCCGGCATCGAGCAATCGCCGGCACAGGTGCGAGCCGATGAAACCGGCGCCGCCCGTAACCAGATTGACTATGGCCATCGCGCTGCCTCTCCTCTCTGCCTCCCGCGACGAGAGTATACGGGCTCCGGCGGCGGAGGGCAAGGAACCCAACACGGAACCTCACTCGAGCCCGGCCCGGCTCACGTCGATGGGGGCGATACCGAGCCCCACGGCCGGCGAATCCGCGGCAAATCGGATCGCGCCGTTCTCGCCGCCCGATACGCCCGGATCGGCAAAGGTGTTACCCGAACCGAAGTCCAACGGGGCTTCGCCCACGTCCTTGTATTGGTCGAGCGCACGGCCCTCGACGACTCCCGCCGCACTGAAGATCACATTGTCCTTGAAGGTGGCCATCGCGGCCGGATTGGTGATCATGATGTGGCCTTGGGCACATACCACGTTTTTCTCGAAGGTGTAGCCTTCGCTGCGCGTGAAGGTCAGCCGGGCATTCTGAGAAATCAGGAACACGTTGTTCCGAACGACGTTGTTCTTGGCGATGTGGTTGTGCAATGGCCACGCCACGTTCACCGAGAGGTTGCCTTCCACGGTGCACCCCTCGCACAACTCGTCAAGGTAGTAGGCCGAGGCCCCGTAACCGCCGGTATCCACGATGTCGCGCACGAAGTTGCCTCGGATCTCCACGCCCTTGCCTCCCGACACGTAGATGGCCGCCCCGTCGTGTAACTCGAGCATGGGCCGGTAGATGAGATTGCTCTCGATCACCGAATTCTCGCCGCCGAGGGCGATGGCCGAATACGGCGTATCGTGGATTTCGTTGTGGCGGATTGTGGCGCCGCCGCCCGTCCACAATCCGATGGCGCTGGGATACGTCAGGCCCACGTCGTGAATGTGGTTGTTGACCGCCACCGCCCCGTCGCCGCGCGGCATGATGCCGCAGGCGCCGGTATGGTGGACATGGCAGTCCTCGATGCGCAGGCCGGCGCACTTCCAAGTGCGGATGCCCTGCCCTCCCACGTTCACCACTTCCACGTTCGACACGCGCAGATTCGCCGTCGATGCGGCCGAAAGCGCTCCCTCGAAGGCGCCGGCCCCGAAGTCCCCCGCCTTGAGGGGCGTATTGGACACGCTCAATCGGAGTCCGCGGATCGTGATGTCGCTCGCCGGATGGTCATCCGTACCGCGAACGACCAGGATGCTCTCGATCACCGGCGCGATCACGTCCGCCTCGCCCATATCCTCGCCTGGCAGCGGCCAATACACGAGCCGCCCGGCGGTGCGGTCGAGGTACCACTGCCCGGGGTCGGTCATTCCCTCGCGGGTGTTCCAGACCACGTAGTCGTGGACATCGAAGGCGCCCGGCGGATGCCGCGTCGGCGTATTGAAGGTCAACACGCGACTCTCCGCGTCCATGGCCGCCAGGCCCACGGCCGATTCGTCCCACATGTGGTAGACGGTGATTTCCGCGTTCCGGACATCCAGCCACGGCCCGAGATCGTCCGGGCGGTATACGAGCCGGGTCAGTTCCTCCTCCGTCGGTTTCCGCTGCCACCCGCCGCCCGCCGTGCCCATCCACGGGACACTGAACGTCGTCTGGTGCTGCAACCGCCCCTCGCGCGGATACCGGGCGCGCGGGCAATACCGGCCGTTGACCACCAGGCTCCGGAAATCCCACGTGCCGTCCTTCACACCGGGCAAGTCTACCGCGTACAGATCCTCCTCCCATTTCGCCCAGCCGCTAATGCGTCGCCCGCCATACAGTGTCACCTCGGCGTTCGGCGCGGCCTCGATCGTCAGGCCGTTGTCGCTTGCATTCAACATCACCGGCGTCTCGAAGAAGTACTCGCCGGACAGCATGACAATCCGACGTCGTTCGCCCGGTGCCAAGGCCCGTGCCGCATCACGCGCGGCGGAGAGACTGGCAAATGGCCCGTCTGTTCCGGCCTCATTGGGCTCGGCCATACGCCCCGACCACGCATCGTTTCCCCTCGGCGCGACGAAGAACGTGTCAGCGGCCGTCGATAACGACACACACACAACAAGCACGGCCACCACCGCCGACCGGATTCTCATGATCTCGCCCACTCCCTGTCTGCAACGCACACCCATCGGTCGGCCGCAGGATGCGCGATGCCGCGCATCCGGTTCAAGATGCCCTGCCGTGGGGACGGATCATGGCAGGGATCGGTCGGATTGGACGGATTGGTCCGATCCGTCCCATGGTTCCGTACTCGCCAGCCCCTAGAGGTATCCCAGGGCTTTCAGGGCGTCCTTGGCGGCGGCGTCGAGCTGGACCTTCTCGCCGGGACCACGCCCCTTGGCCGCTGCGGCCTTGTCGGCCCGCCAACGAAGCGCATGGGCGGTGAGATAGTCCGTCATTACGGGACACAACGGCACGAGGTTGCAGGTCTCCTCGGGATCGCGGACCAGGTCGTAGACCTCGCGGCGAATGCCCGCGGAATCGCGAATCAGTTTGTAGCGGCTCCACACGAAGGTCTCGCAGGGATGCGTATTCTGCGACTGGGCGTAGTTAATCGGATCGTCATCGTCCGGCGCAAGCGGTTGGCTGAGGTCATTTCCGGCAACGCCCGGCGCCTCGACGCCAAACCAGCGGCAGATCGTGGGAAACAGGTCGACCAGGCGCACCGGCGCAGTCGCACGTGCGCCGGGTCCGGCGGGTTCAGGCCCGCGCACCACAATGAAGGGCACGCGGATCAGCGTCTCGTAGGGGGTATCGCTGTGGCCGAGGCAGCCGTGCTCGGCGAACTCCTCGCCGTGGTCGGCGAGGATGAAGATGGCGGTCTCCGGCCCGAGACCGAGGTCGCGCATGGCCGCAATGAGCTTCCCGAGACACGCGTCACCGTAGAACACATTTTCGTCGTAACGCGCGCGGAGATGGTTGACGCCTTCGCGCGACATGGGCCCGAGGCCCACTTCGGCGCGATGCATCGACTCATCCTCCGGCGGAATCGCCTGGACCGGGTCGCGCGTAAGCGATTCAGCGTGCGGATTGCCGGCCGCGTACGGCGCGTGCGGCGGGAAGTAGTGAACGTAGAGGAAGAATCGCTCGTCCTTGTGCTGCGTCATGAACTCGACGGCGGCGCCGGTGACCTCGTCGGAGGCTCGAGGCTTGTCCTGCGCCTGTGCCGGAAACACGAACCGGTAGGTATCGAAGCCGCGATTGAGTTTGTACTGCTCGCCGAAGAAGGTGTTTTCGCCGATGAGGCCGGTGCGAACGCCGGCGGCCTGAAGCGTCTCCTGAAGCGTCGGCACATCGGCGCTGAGCACGTCGTCCACATAGTACACGCGATGCTGGAGCGGATACAGGCCCGTCAGAATCGACACCACCGACGGATAGGTCCACGACGCCGCGGAGTACGCGCGGTCGAACACGACGCTCTTCGAGGCGAGGGCATCGACCGTCGGCGATACGCGGCGGTGAGCGCCGCCTACGCCTATTCCGGAGGCCCGTAACGCATCGAGCACGACAATCACAACGTGCGACACGGCGGGTTCGCCCATGGCGAGCGCAGGGGCGGCCGGTGGTTTCTTGGCGGCGTCGGGCGACGCACAGATCGCGGGAGACGGCCACGTGACGGGACCGGAGCAGCCGGTGGTATCGAATACGAGTTCGCGCACCATTCCGGCATGCGGCGATAGGTTCGCTTCGGTACCTTCGAACTCGAGCGGCCGCTCGCGCACCTCTTCGGGCGTGTCCCACCTCAGCAGCACCTTGGCGGCGGCGGGCGGCACGTCGCCGAACTGGAGCGCACACCGCTCGGCGCGCGGCAGGCAGAACGGGAACGTGATGCGCGTATCCGGCGGCTGCACGATCGCGCCATTGTCGAATGCCACCGGCGTCTCGAGGGCCTTCGCCGGCCCCTCATGATCGGCCGGCGTGATGGCCGGATCGTCCGGACGCACCAACTGAAGGGAGATCAGGCCAAAGCCAATCCGGCGCGAGTCGGCCGTCTCGCCGCCACGTCCGACATCCTTGGCCGAAAGCGCGTAGCGGCTCAGGAAGGTAATACGGTTTTTGCCGACCCGCTGCGCTGCCGGTGGCACGGAAATCGTGAAACCGACGCCATCCCAACCCTTCTCTTTCTTGAAGGCACACTCGCCGATGGGCATATCATTCCAGACAACGTCGACTTTCTGCGGATCCATGGTCTCGATGAAGTGCGGCCGCAGGACGAGATTCAGCGTGAGCTCGCTGGGACGCATCACAATCACCTCGAGCTCCGAAACAATCGAGGTGGCCCACAGACACTCGCTGTGGATGACGAACAGGTTCGAGTACTCCTCGCGCCAGCCTTCGCCGAGGCACTCGAACAACGCCGGATCCGTGTGGAAGAGATACCGTGTCTGGATCTCCTCGAGCCTGGGTACCGAGGGATCCGCGAGATTACGCCACCGCTCAAGCGCCGGCTGCGCTGCGTCCTGCGCCGCGGAAGGCACTGAAAGAAAACCGAAAACGCCGAGGAAGACCAGCACCGGCGCGAAGAAGCCGGCCGCAACCCGCAGAGACAATCGTCCGTTCATTCCTGACTCGCTCCCAGATAGGCCCCATTCCTCGGGGCAAGGCATTCTACCATCGTAAGAGCACGATACCCTACCACTTGTCGAGAGAAGACCGGGCCGGCCACCGTTATTCAGGCGGACTGAGGATCTGCATAGCCATGGCAAAGGAACGCAGGACGGGCGCCTTGACGCTGGGGTATTTCACAAACTCGACGTGGCCATCCATATAGAGCACATTCGAGCCGCCCGGCACGTGGTTGAAGTCCTCGGCATTGCCCGAGATGATATCGAACATGACGAAGATCTCGCTCTGCGCCATGGTCGTGCTGGACGGATTGGCAGGGTCGTGAATCAAGAACCGCTCGGCGCCGTCGCGAAGGCGGTACACCGTATCGCCGCCGCCGTTGCCGCAGGCGAGCGCGGTGAGTCGATCTGAACGCGTGTCGCGGTTGAGCACCTCGAGCGGCGCGAAATGCCAAGTCGTGTTTGATGGGGCGAGGTAGTGTTGGAGCCACTCCTGATTCGGATCATAGAGGATCATGGAAATCCACTGCTCGATGAATTGCACCGGTACGAGTTGGTCGGGCGGGATGACCACGCCCTCGGGCAGGAAATCCTGCACAAGACTCAGGTAGTTGCTGGCCGGCGCCTGGTAACCGGGGAGTCCGGCGTCGCCACAACGGTCGTAGATGAAGCCAAAGTAGACATACGAGTCGTCGGCGCGCCACCACCGGTTGTGATTGCCGCTTGGGCGCCGATCGATGAGGATCGGCTGGCCCAACACGTCGGCGCCGAATGCGGCATCGTCGCCATTTTCCGGATCGTAGTACATCTGAATCTCGGTGTGCGCCGCGCTCGAGGGGCAGACGTAGATGCCGGGATCCGTGACGTACTCCGGGAAGACACCGGTCACGAATGGGGTCGAGTAGATGCCGATCTGTTGCGGTCGGGCATGCTGGACGGGAGGAAAGAGCGACTCGGGATCCTCACCGGCGTACATTTTGAGAGCGAGGCCCCATTGCTTGAGGTTGTTGGCGCAACTCGAGCGCCGAGCCGCCTCGCGAGCCCGTGCCAAGGCGGGTAACAGAATCGCCGCCAGGATTCCAATGATGGCAATGACCACGAGCAGCTCGATGAGTGTGAAGCCCTTCCGACACATGAATCGCTCCTCTCCCTCAAGCCCATGGGCTCCTTCCTAGGCCCGGCATCCGGCTCAAGTCACCCTAGCGTACCACATTCACGCTGCGCCTGCACCTGGGAAGGATCGTCCCTGGATTCCCCTTTTTCCTCATCCGGCGGTAGTGTGCTAAACTTCAGGCCCATTGCAGCCGTTGCGCGAACCTGGAGGCACTCTTGCTCAAGATCACTGCTGACGAGAACATCCCATATGTGCGCGAGGCGTTTGGCACGCTAGGCGATGTCACCACGCTGCACGGCCGGAGGATGACGTCGGAGGCACTCCGCGATGCCGATTTGTTGCTCGTTCGGTCAATCACGAAGGTCAATCGCGATCTCCTGGACGGCACGCCCGTGCATTTCGTCGCCACGGCCACCATCGGCGAGGACCACGTCGACAAGGCGTATCTCGCCGAGCGCGGTATCGCCTTTTCGAGCGCGCCGGGCTGTAACGCGAACAGCGTGGGCCAGTACATCGCCGCCGCACTCTTGGAACTCGCGAATGGGCCGGGCATCTCCGGTCGGAAGCTCGGGATCGTCGGCGTCGGCAACGTGGGCAAGCGGGTGTTGGCCGCGGCGACGGCCCTGGGGTTCGAGTGCGTCCTCAACGACCCTCCGCTAGCGCGCAAAACGGGGGATCCCAAGTACAGGCCGCTCGAGGCAATCCTGGATTGCGACATTGTCACCCTCCATGTCCCGATCACCAAGACAGGACCGGATGCCACGTATCACCTTGCCGATGAATCATCTATACGACGCATGAAACGCGGCTCTGTGTTAATCAACAGTGCGCGCGGTCCTGTGACGGACACGGTCGCCGTCAAACGCGCTATCGACGATGGTCACCTGCGGGCATGCGTCCTGGACGTGTGGGAGGGCGAGCCGAATCCGGACATCGAGCTGGTCGAGCGAACCTTCATCGCCACGCCGCATATCGCGGGGTACTCGTTCGACGGCAAGGTGAATGGTACGCGGCAGATTTACGCGGCGGCCTGCGCGTTTCTCGGAAAGACGCCGGACTGGGACCCCACTCCCCTACTGCCGGCACCGGAGTGTCCGAAGGTGGTCATCGACAGTCGGCGGCCGGACGCCATCCTCGAGGCGGTCCGGGCCGTGTACGATATCCGCCGCGACGATGCGGCCATGCGCGGCATCCTAGGCCAGACGGATGACGCGCGAGGAGCCTTTTTTGACCGGTTGCGGAAAGCGTATCCCCGTCGCCGGGAGTTCTTCAATACGGAAGCCGAGGTCGTGCCCGGCAACGCGCAGGTCGAAGGGATTCTGGCCGGTCTCGGATTTGTCGTGAAGTCTTGGCACGAAATGAGTTGCATCAGCGAGGGTAACGCGGATGGTTTCTAGAGTAGCGGGCGAAGGCGCATGGCTGGCTCGCGAGGACCTCGCGGGCGTGGTCGAGGAGGCCTTCCGCGGGTCGGAGGTCGATGGGAAACGGGTTCTATTCCTGATCCCGGACCAAACGCGTAGCATGCCGATGCCGGCCATGTTCCGGGCGCTGTGCGAGACGTTACGCGGTCGCGCGGCAAAGACGGACTTCCTCATCGCGCTGGGCACGCATCCGCCGATGACGGACGAGATGATTGGCAAGCTGCTGGGCATTTCGGCCACGGAGCGCGATGGTATCTACCGGGATGTCGGGATCTTCAACCATGCCTGGAAGGATCCGAACGCGCTGGTTCGGATTGGCACGATCGCGGAGGCGCAGATTGCGGAGATCTCGGATGGGCTCATGCGCCAGAGCGTGGACGTGACACTGAACAAGCTGATCCTGGACTACGACATCCTGGTTGTGGTCGGGCCGGTGTTCCCACACGAGGTGGTTGGATTCAGTGGCGGTAACAAGTATTTCTTCCCGGGCATCGCCGGCCAGGAGATCATCGACGTCTTCCACTGGCTCGGTGCGCTCATCAGCAATCCGGTCATCAACGGCACGAAACACACGCCGGTCCGTGAGGTCGTGGACCTCGCGGCCTCGTTCATCCAGGCCGAGAAACGGGCGTTCTGTCTCAACGTAATGGGGAAGGACTGCCGGGCGGTCTTCTTCGGGACGCCCGAGGAATCGTGGAGCGCGGCGGCGGACCTGTCGGCGCAAACGCACATCACCTACAAGGATCATCCGTACCGCAGCGTGTTGGCCATGGCGCCGGAGATGTACGACGAGATCTGGGTGGCCGGCAAGTGCATGTACAAACTCGAACCGGTGGTGGCGGACGGCGGCGAGCTGATCATCTATGGCAAGCACATCCACGAGGTGAGCGTCACCCACGGCCATTACATCAAGCGGATCGGCTATCACACGCGCGACTATTTCCTGGCGCAGATGGACAGGTTCGCGGACATCCCCGGCGGCATCCTGGCGCACTCGACGCATGTGCGCGGCATCGGCACCTACGAAAACGGCATCGAGAAACCGCGCGTGCAGGTCACGCTGGCCACGTCGATTCCCGAGGTCGAGTGCCGCGCCATCAACCTCGGGTATCGCGATCCGGACAGCATCAATCCCGATGATTGGCGTGATAGGGAAGACGAGGGCCTGTTGCTGGTTCCTCACGCGGGCGAGGTCCTGTACCGGCTCAAGGAGAACAATCCGAGGCCGAAGCCGCCTGTTGTGCAGCGTAATGACAGCGAAACACGGGGAAGAAATACGCACTAGTATTAGAGTACGGATGTGTGTCCTCGTGTTCCGGAGCGTTGGCCGCTTCGTGGAGAAAGGGAATCCGCTATGAATCGGCGCGAATTTTTGGTGTCGGCCTCGATGGCGGCCGGCGCCATGGCCTCGAGCGCGCGGGCGCGGTGCGAGAGCCGGAAGTACAAGGCGTGCCTCATCGCCGACAGCAAGCAGGGCGGCGTCGGCCACAGCATGCACTTGGCCTTCGGTCTTCGCGATGACGTGGCGGTCGTAGCGCTGGCGGAGCCGGATGAGGGGGCTCGGGCCAAGTACGGCGCGGATGCCGGCGTAGAACGCACGTACGCCGACTACCGCGAGATGCTCGACAAGGAGCATCCGGACCTCGTGGCCATCGGGCCTCGCTGGAGCATCCATCACAAGGAGTACATTTTGGCATGCGCTGAGGTGGGCGCGCATGGACTCATCGAGAAACCGCTCTCGGTCGACCTCGAAGAGGCAGACGCGATGATGACCGCCATTGGCGCCAAGAACCTTCGGTGGGCCATCGGTTTCAACGTTCGATCCATGCCGCCGATCGCTCATCTCAAGAAGCTCCTTTGGGAAGAGAGCCTTATCGGCACAATCCTCGACGCGCGCGGGCGCGGCAAGGAGGATGCTCGCGCCGGCGGCGAGGATCTGATCGTACTCGGCTCGCATGTGCTCGACCTGATGGCGTACCTCATGGACGGCGCGCCCGGGTGGTGCTTCTCGGACATCACGGTCGGCGGCCGGCCCGCGAAGCCGGAAGACGTTCATGATCCGACCGAAGGCCTGGGACCGGTGGTGGGCGATCGCATCTGCGCCACGTACGGATTCGCGGCGGGCGTCAAAGGCTTTTTCGCGTCCATGGCCAATCCGGATGGGAGCGGTGGCCGGTTCGGCCTCGACCTTTACGGCAGCCGTGGCGTCGTCACGATTCGTATCGGCGACACGCCCACAATCCAGTGGATTCCGGACTCAACGTGGGCGCCGGGCGGCCGAGACGTGGCCTGGCAACCTCTCCCGCACGCACCGGAGTTTGTGCAGCGCGATCAGGCGCACGAACGCAACCGGTGGCTTGTCGATGATCTCATCACGTCCATTGAAGAGGGCCGTGAGCCTACCGTCAGCTTGGCCGACGGCCGACGCTCGCAGGAAATGATCCAGGCCGTGTTCGAGTCGTACGTGCAGCAGCGACGTGTCATGTTGCCCCTCGAAGCGCGCAGCCATCCCCTCAAACGCTGGCAATAACGCGAGGCCGCTGACGACTGGCAGCACAACGGCCGGACGGCTCGATGGCAAGCCGTCCGGCCGTTTCTACGTTTCAGTCTCGTTTCCGCTAGGCGATGTACGTCGACGCGGCGGTATCGCCGCCGCGGCCGGTCCAGTTGGTGTGGAACCACTGGCCGCGCGGCTTATCCACGCGCTCGTAGGTGTGGGCGCCGAAGTAGTCGCGCTGGGCCTGAAGCAGGTTGGCGGGCAGGCGTTCGCTGCGGATTCCGTCGAAGTAGGCCAGGGCGGCGCACATGGCCGGCGCTGGCACGCCGATCTGCACGGCAGCCGTGACAACACGACGCCATGCGGCCTGCGCCTTCGTTACGGCCTCGGCGAAGAACGGATCGAGGAGCAGGTTATCGAGTTCGGGATTGTGGTCGAAGGCCTCTTTGATCTTGCCAAGGAAGGCCGAGCGGATGATGCAGCCGCCTCGCCACATGAGGGCGATACCGCCGTAGTTCAGGTTCCAACCGTAATCGGCTGCCGCGGAGCGCATAAGCTGATATCCCTGGGTGTAGCTGACGATCTTCGAGGCATACAAGGCTTGGCGTAGGTCGTCGACAAAGGCCTTCTTGTCGCCCTTGAAGGGAATCACATCGCCCTTGAGCACGTTCGACGCGGCCACGCGTTCATCCTTGATCGCCGATAGGCACCGCGCGAACACGGCCTCACCGATGAGCGTCAGAGGCTGGCCCTGGTCGAGCGCCGCGATGGCCGTCCATTTGCCGGTGCCCTTCTGTCCGGCGGTGTCGAGGATGAGGTCGACGACCTCGTTGCCGTCCTCGTCTTTGTAGCCGAGGATGTCGCGCGTGATCTCGATGAGGTACGAGTCGAGCTCGCCCTTGTTCCACTCGGCGAAGACTTCGTGCATCTCGGCGTTGCTCAGGCCGATACCGTATTTCATGAGCTGATAGCACTCGCAGATGAGCTGCATATCGCCGTACTCGATGCCGTTGTGCGTCATTTTGACGAAGTGGCCGGCGCCGCCTTCGCCCACCCAATCGCAGCAAGGCTCGCCCTTGTCGGTCTTGGCGCACACGGCTTGGAAGACCTTCTTGACGTGAGGCCATGCGGCCGGCGAGCCGCCGGGCATCATCGACGGCCCGAGGAGGGCACCTTCCTCGCCGCCGCTCACGCCCGTGCCGATGTAGAGCAAGCCCTTGCCCTCGACGGTCGCGCAGCGCCGGATCGTGTCCGGGAAATGGCTGTTGCCGCCGTCGATGATGATGTCGCCTTCTTCGAGGAGCGGGATGAGTTGCTCGATGAACGCATCCACGGCCGCACCGGCCTTGACCAGCATCATGACCTTGCGGGGCCGTTCGAGGTTGTCGACGAGCTCCGGAAGGCTATGGCACCCCACGAGCTTCTTGCCTTTGCCTCGGCCTTGGATAAAGCTTTCGACCTTTGAGACGGTCCGGTTGAACACGGCCACGCCGAATCCCTTGCTTTCCATATTAAGGACGAGGTTTTCGCCCATGACTGCCAGGCCGATGAGCCCGATATCCATCTTTGCCATGCTCGTTGTTCTCCTTTGGTTGCAGCGGCCCACCAGGACCGGTTAGGACATGTAGAAAGGCCTATTCTAAACGACAAAGGCCTTGGAATGCATCTCGTCGTTCGGTCCCGCGGCCCGAGTCGGCGGAGGCCAGCGCATTGCAAATGTGGGCGGGAGTGTCCTACTCTGGATTATGCTTGAGATCCACCGCGCATGCTGAGGTGTTCTCGGCCGATCTCGCTTCAGAATAGCGGGGAACGCGAGACGAGGCGCAGATCCGTCCGCTTTCCGGAGCATTTGGGTTGGAATCGAGACACGCGCTACCGACATTGGCGCTTAGCCGTCCCATCACAACGGTGATGGTGACGTTGACGGTGCTGAGCCTGGGCGCCGTTGCCTACACGCGGATTCCGCTCGAGTTCGTCCCGAATGCCGAGGTACCGTTTGCGGCGTGTTGGATTCCGTACATCAACGCCACGCCGGAACAAATCGAGAAGGAGGTGGCGGTTCCGGCTGAAGGGGAATTCCTCACCGTAGCCCACATCAAGAGCATTAGCACGTGGTCCGGCGAGAACGGTTGTCATGTGTCGCTGCAGTTCGAATGGGGCACAGACATGTCGGTGGCAACGGGTGAACTCCGCGATCGCATCGAGCGACTCAAGCTTCGGTTGCCAGCGGACGTGGACAACGTCTACCTCCGTCGGTGGGGGCGCGATGACTGGGCCGCGATGTGGATGGGGATGTTCGGTGGCGAGAGTAAGGAGGAAATGGTCTGGCTGGCACGCACCCACGTGCAGCCGGCCCTGATGCGAATCGAGGGCGTGGCCGAGGTTGAGGTGCACGGCGAGGCGCCGACCAACGTCTATGCCGAATTCGACCAGGATGCGCTCCGCAGCCGGAATCTGAGTCTGTACAACGTGGTGGCCGCGCTCCGTATGAGCAATGTGAACGTATCCATTGGAAGACTGGTCGACGGCAACACGCGATACTATGTGCGAGCCAGGGATGAGTTCACCGATCCTTCCGAGATCGCCAACCTTATCGTCGGCCCGAATGGTCTACGGGTCAAGGATGTGGCGGAAGTGTGTGTGCGAAACCCTCGTGAAGACTGGCTCTTCACCATGGACGGCAAGCGGGGCGCGTTTCTCTCCGTGAAGAAGGAATCCCAGGCAAACACCGTGGCGGTGTGCGAGGCCGTGCATGATGCTCTCGAAGGGTTCCACCATGATCCGCTCTTTGGCGACGTGGAGTTCCGGGTGTTCCACGATCAATCCGAGATGATCACGAGCACCATCGACTCACTCGTTCAGGCCGGCCAATACGGCGGCTTTCTGGCATTGGTGGTCTTGTTTGTGTTCCTGCGTCGTGTGCGCGCCACGCTGTTGGTGGCCCTGGCCATCCCATCGTCGCTGCTTCTGGCCGTGGTGTACATGTACTTCGCAGGGCTCTCGTTCAACATCGTCACCATGTCGGGCATGATCGTGTCGGTGGGCATGTTGGTAGACAACTCGATCGTCGTTCTCGAGAACACGTACCGACACTTCCAGATGGGCGAACGCATCGCCGTGAGCGCCCGGCGAGGGGCCTCGGAAGTCGCCCTGGCCATCACGGCGGCCACGCTGACGTCGCTGGTGGTGTTCATCCCGACGTTCTACATGCAGGCCGGGGAGATGTCCATTTACATGCGGCACTTCGCCACGCCGATCTGCGTGGCGTTGCTGGGCAGTCTTGTGTTGGCGCTAACGGTAATTCCGCTGGCTTCCCTGTACGCCTTTCGCCGGAAGGATCGGGCCGCCGAGTCTTCAGCCCCATCGCCCTCACAATCCATGTCCGTTGTGCGGCGCCTCTGGCGCTTCGAACTGATGGGGTTCATCGCGAGAACGTATGCACGCGTGCTCGACATGCTTCTCGGCCGGCGGTTACTGGCGTTGGTCCTGTTGGCGTTGGTGGTGGCCCTGACCTACTGGTTTCCGGTCAAGCGGGTGGGCATGCGGCAGATGCCGGACGTAGATCGGCGCCAGGTGTATATCAACGTGGAAGTCGAGCAGAATTGCAGCGAAGAAGGGCGCAAGGCCCTGTTTGCTTCCTTGGAGGGCACGCTGGACGGTCTCCGGGAACCCCTCGGCATCGAGAACCTATATGTGAGCCATGGGCCCTGGGGAGGTCACATCTCGGTCCATCTGCGGAAGCCGGGTGACCTGAACACCGGCGAGACTGTTCCGTACACGACGGATGAAGTCCGCTCGATTCTCGCGGAGAAGCTCTGCGAGCGAGCGCCGGGCGCCAAGCTGTACGTGGATGTCCCGCACACGACGGATGAAGGGTCGCGGACGATTTCGCTGAGCCTCCGCGGCGATGATGCGGAGGTAACGCGTGAACTGGCCGAGCGGTTCAAGGAGACCCTCGATCGACATCCACAAATCGAACGAACCAAGACCGATGAGGAGACGGCCAAGCCGGAGATTCGGGTGCATATTGATAGCCCGCGGGCTTCCGACGCCGGCGTGAATGCGATGGCACTCGCGCAGACGGTGGGGTTCGCGCTGGGCGGCGCCCGCCTGCCTTACATGAAACGCGAAGGTCGAGAGGTCGAAGTGTGGGCGCAGTTCCAGGACGCCGATCGGGCCACGGCGGAGGATCTTGAGAACGTGGCGGTCATTACGCCACAGGGCAAGCTCATTCCGCTCGAGCAGATTGTGAACACCACGAAAGGATCGAGTCCCCGGTCGCTTGATCGAGAGGATGGCAAGAGCGTCACCCGCGTAACGGTTGAGACCACGACGGAGAACATGACGGCCGTACAGGACATGATCACCGGTTTGGTCAAGGTGTTTAAGCTTCCTCGAGGTTATTCCATCGATTTCGGAGAGGCGATCCAGTCGATCGAAGAGAGCAAGAACAGCTTTGTCGGCGCCCTCGCGCTGGCGATTATCCTGATGTACCTGCTGATGGCGGCCCTCTTCGAATCGTTCCTGTTACCGCTGTCTATTCTGACGACCGTACCGCTGGCCTTTGTGGGCGTGTACTGGTCCATGTTCATCACACAGACGCCGCTGGATACCGTCTCGCTCATCGGGGGCATCCTCATGTGCGGTATCATCGTGAACAACGGTATCGTGATTATCGACCACATCAACCAGCTTCGCCGCCGGCACGGCATGGCGAGAACAGACGCGATTCTGAGGGGAAGTCAAGATCGATTGCGGCCCGTACTCATGACAGCTCTCACGACGATCTTGGGCTGCGTTCCTCTGGCCATCGGACACGCCGGAGGACAAGACATGTTGTACACGGTGGGTCGGGCCTTGGTAGGCGGCTTGACGATGGGAACCCTCCTCACGCTGTTCGTCGTTCCCGTATCCTATTCGTTTATTGACGATCTGCAGATCTGGATTGTAGGCTACCTCTCGGATGTAGTGCGTGTGGTGCGCCCGAAGGCATCTGAGGCAAGCGAGTAGACCGAGGAAAGGAAGGCGCGTGTTCAGGAGTCGGCGGCTGGGTTGGTTCATTCGCCGGTCCGTCCTCGTGGCGCTGTGTGGTGTGCTCCTGTTTGTCGTCGGCGAGACGGCCATGCGCGGCGTCGGACGCACGCCGTGGCGGCCGCACACGGCGTGGGACATGAGGATCGAACCCGGCGGCCTCATGTACCGCGGCCATGACACGCTCGGCTTCACCCACTGTCCCGGACAGTTCACCCTCACGTTCCCGGACGGCTACCTGTTCCACATGACGAATGATGAGGACGGCCACCGGATCACGCGACCGCTTGATGGGCCCGATGCGTCGGGCCGGCCCCGTCTATGGGTCTTCGGCTGCTCGTTCACGTACGGGTTGGGCATCGAGGATCACGAAGCATTCCCGTGGCTCGTACAAGCAGCGTGGCCGGACTACGACATCATCAACTTCGCGCAATCGGGCTACGGCACCGTTCAGTCACTCATTCAACTGCGTGAGGCCTTGCGTGATCGCACCAGACCGCGCATGGCCGTTCTGACCTACGCCTCTTTTCACGACATGCGCAACGCCCTTCTCTGGCGTTGGCGCAAAGGCTTCTCGTACTATCGCCACAAGGGTCCTTTGCAGCAGCCCTACGCTCGTCTTCGCGGCGACGGAAGCCTGGCGATCCGGATGAGCAGCGCCGAGTATCGGGGCTGGCCGCTCATGCGCCATTCGGCCCTGGTGCATTCCCTGGAGCAGAAATGCGATCTACTTCTTGAGCGACACGTCATCCAGAGCCATGAGGTGAGCAAGGCCCTCGTCCGCGAGTTCGCGCGCACGTGCGCCGACAACAGCGTCGCGTTGGTCGTGGCCATCATCGGCGAGGACACGGCTTCGCAGGACATGCTGGTGTTCTGCCGTCGCATGGGCATTCCGGCCGTGGATATCTCGGTCGACTACCACGGCAACCTGGAATACAATCTTCTCCCCCACGACAACCATCCGAATGCGGCCGCCCACGAGATCTACGCGCGCAAGCTGAACGAGTTCCTGGCTGAACGTCTCGACCAGGAATAGGGCAGCGGCATTAGCGGACCGCGGTCTTCAGTGGAGCGCCGTCCTGTCCGTAGACTTCGACGATCAATTCCCAGCGGCTGCCGCCGGCATCTTCGACCTTGACGAGGAGCGGATTTCGGCCGGCCTCGAGCCGCGCCGTGAAGACGTGCGTGCCGGGCGCACTCGAGTCTCCCGTGTCGGACCAATACTCGTGCGCGAGACTCCCATTCACCCAGACCTTCGAACAGTCATTGCTGCCCAGCTCGAAGGTAGCCTCTTGGGCTGCATCGGCCAGCACGTAACAGAAGGCGTAGGCCGTGCCATTTCCTTCGCCGTAGAGTGCTTTGAAGTCGGCCACGCCATCCGGATTGGCTGGGAACGCCTTCGCCTCGACCGTGCCATGGGGAGGCGCATCAACCCCTTGCCCCACCTCGAGCCGCGCAGCAGCCTCGCCGCCCATCGCCCCCAGATAGTCCTCGATGTAGCCGGCGCGCGTCGGCGCATGGGCCTCGTCCGGCACGGTTTCGTTGTTTGGGAATGGCCCGAGGGCGATCCACTCGGGCACATAGGCGCGGATGTCGCCGGCCGCGTTCAGCGCAATCTGCACGTCGGCTCCCGGCGGCGTCTGGTCATCCACCAGCACACCGCCCGGCATCAGATTCGACGTGATTACCGCGCGGTGCACGCGCGGTCCGAGGCGAATCTTCTGGTGGTCGGCGCGATCGGTTTTGAACTCGCAGCCGGTCACGACAAGGCCCCGGCAATTCGCGTCGATACAGGGCGCACCTTGCCGCACGCGATCCCATTCGCTGAAATGGCACGACTCGAAGAAGACCGATCCGCGGCCGCCGAGGTGGGCATGCCATGTTTGGTCCGAATTGGCCCAGAACCCGCACGCCGTGAACTTCACCTCGCCGCGGTTCTCGGGGGCCACGTCGATACCCGACATGAACATCGAGTTCACGAACGAAATGCCGGCGTTTTCCATGACGGAGTCAACCTTGACCGCACACGGCGTGATGTCCATATAGCAGTTCGTATACACGCCGCTGCCCGGCGAGAAATGGTGGGGCGTGGTCGAATCGTCGGATATCGGGCCATTGATGAAATGCATGCCCACCGCGTAGAAGATACTGAAACAGTTGATGGCCATCTCACCGTCCGTCCGGCCGATGATGAAAGCCGTGCCGTTGGTACGCGTGTACTCGCGAAGCGGACTAGCCGGATCCGGATCCCAGAAGGGCCAGAAATGGATGTTTTCGAGACGGCCCACGTCGAAGCACTGGTTGATGTAGATGCCCTTGTGCAAAGCATGGGCGTACAGATTGCGCACGAGGTGGCGGCCCGTGGGATAGGTACCGAAGTCAACGGCCTGGTACGGATTCACAAGCGTGACATCGATGATGGCGCAGTTATCGACGAACCGGCCCGAGGCGATTGTCCAGGGATACGGCTTGGGCGGATTGGTCTTCTTCTGGTTAGGATAGTAGATGGTGACGCCTTTCAGCGTCGAGTTCTCGTGAAGCGTGATGAACGGCCTGCCGTTGGCGTCGCCCTCGTTGGCGGAGGCCCGCAGCGTCGTGCCTTTGTCGATGCGCTGGCCACGCTGAGGTGACCGCCACACGCCCTCGAGCGTGACGAAGGGCGGGATCTCGAGGTGGCCCATGATCGCGTACGTTCCCGTCGGCACATGGACGACGCCGCCGCCGTCCTCGGCACAGCGATCCATCGCCCGCTGAAACGCATCGGTGTCATCCGCCTCCCCATCACCCTTGGCCCCCATCTCAACCACGCTGCAGTTGAAATGCGCCGCCACAGGCGGGCTGTCGGCCGCAGGAGCCAGTAGGGTGACAAGGGCTATCACCGCGAGCGTCGTCATTTGCGTATCTCCAGCCAAATGCCGTAATTCACGCCCTCGCTACCGGGGGGCGCCGGACGGTGGATGGTGTACGTCTTGATCAACAAGCTATTCATGACGGCGCGAAGCTGAGCCTCGGTCTCGTCGAGGTCGTATTTCGGCGGCCCCCCCTTGCCCTGGCCGGAGCCCTCACGAGTGGCGCGGGCCACTTCGACGGGCAGATTCTCGGAGAAGCCGCGGCCGACATAGGCGACACCGCCCGGCCTGAGCACGCGGTAGATCTCGGAGAAAGCGGCGCGCTGGTCTTCCCAAATCCAGAATGAGCCGCGCGAGACAATCACGTCGGCATAGGCATCCTTGAAGGGCAATGCCTGCGCATCGGCAAACACCGCACTGACGCGGCCCGCGAATTCGGCTTCCTCAGCCCTTTTGAGGAAGTTCGGAAAGAAGTACGGATTGATGTCGGCGTTCACCCAATGCATCTTGGTGCGTTTGCACAACTCGACGATGAGCGTGCCGGGGCCGCTGCCGAGGTCAATACCGATGCCCGCTTTGTCGGCGAGATCGAAGGTATCGACAAGGTGTTCAGCCAACGGGCCATAGACAGGCGCCAAACTGCCGGCCGCCGCGCCCTCCATCTTCTCGGCGTCTTCCTTCGTGAACTCGTCAAGATTCGGATAGCGTAGCGGTGCGGTGTAGCCGATGGCGGCCCACAGTCCGACAAGCGCGAGCGCTACAGTCACAGAGGCGCGGAAGCGTTTCATCGCCGTCCTCCCGAGGGTCTACTTGACAACCAAGTTCACGAGCCGGCCCGGCACGTAGACCTCCTTCACCAGCGTTTTGCCTTCGATATAGGGTGCCAACTTGGCATCTTCCTTGGCCGTGGCAAGAATGGTGTCCTTTTCGGCGTCGGCAGGTACAAGGATCCGGCCTCGGACTTTGCCATTGACCTGCACGGGGATCTCGATGGTGTCCTCGACCAGCATGGCCTCGTCGTAGCTTGGCCACGGCTCGTACGCGAGCGAGCCCTCGTGGCCGAGGCGCTGCCACAGTTCCTCGGCAATGTGCGGCGCAAACGGCGAGAGCACGAGTACGAACGTCTCCGCCCAGCTCTTCTCAATCGCCGTGGCCTTCAGCGCCGCGTTCACAAACTCCATCATCCGTGAGATGGCGGTGTTGAACGACATGCTCTCGAGGTCTTGCGTTACGGCCTTCACGGTTTGGTGCAGGGTCTTCTCAACGGAGGCGTCACCGCCGTCATCGGCAATGCGCGCGTGCAGGCCCCCATCGTCGCCGACGAAGAGCGACCAGACGCGCCGGATGAACCGGAATACGCCTTGGACGCCTTCCTCCGTCCACGGCTTGTCGCGATCCAACGGCCCCATGAACATCTCGTAAAGGCGCACCGTGTCGGCGCCGTATTCCTTCACGACCGTGTCCGGATTGACGACGTTGTAGCGCGACTTGCTCATCTTCTCGATCTGGACGTTAAGCTTGGCGTCCTTGGCCTTCACGTAGAAGTCGTCGCCGCGCTTCTCGACTTGATTCGGGTAGTAGTACTTTCCGGCGTCGTCCTGATACGAATACGCCAGGATCATTCCTTGGTTGAACAGCTTCGTGAAGGGCTCGGGCGTCGACACGTATCCGGCGTCGTAGAGCACCTTGTGCCAGAACCGCGAGTAGAGGAGGTGGAGCACGGCGTGTTCGGCGCCGCCCACGTAGAGATCCACCGGCATCCAGTAGGACTCGGCCTCTTTCGAGAACGCGGCCTCATCATTGTTCGGATCGCAGAACCGCAGGAAATACCAGCACGAGCCCGCCCACTGCGGCATGGTGTTGGTCTCGCGCACGGCCGGCCGGCCCGTCTCGGGATCCGTGGTGTGGATCCATTCCGTGGCCCGGGCGAGCGGCGGCTGGCCGTCATCCGTCGGTTTGTAGTTGTCGAGGACCGGCAGCTCGAGGGGGAGATCCTTCATCGGTAGCGCGCGCACGGTGCCGTCCTCGAGCGTAATCAGCGGGAACGGTTCACCCCAGTAGCGCTGGCGCGAGAAGAGCCAGTCGCGGAGGCGGTAGTTGATCGTGGCCTTGCCCTGGCCGCGCGCCTCGAGCCAGGCCGAGATCTTCCGCTTCGCCTCCGGCACGTTGAGCCCATTCAATATCGACGAGTTGACCAGAGTGCCGTCGCCGGTGAAGGCCTCCTTCTCGATATCGCCGCCGCTGATGACCTCGATAATAGGCAGATCGAACTTCTTGGCGAAGGCATAGTCGCGCTCATCGTGCGCCGGCACCGCCATGATGGCCCCATAGCCGTACTCAGCCAGAACGTAATCGGCGATCCAAATGGGAATCTCTTTGTCGTTGACGGGATCGATGGCATAGGCGCCGGTGAATACGCCCGTTTTGTCGCGCTCTTCCTTCATGCGATCCTGCGCGCTGCGTTTCGAGGCGACCTCGACGTACGCGTTCACCGCCGCCCTGCACGCATCGGTCGCGATGGCGTCGACGAACGGATGCTCCGGCGCCAATACACAGTACGTGGCGCCGAATAGCGTGTCCGGGCGCGTCGTAAACACGGTGAACTCGAGATTCGAGCGGGCGACCTTGAACACCACGTCGGCGCCTTCACTGCGGCCGATCCACTCGCGTTGCATGGCTTTGATGCCCTCGGGCCAATCGAGGCCGTCAAGATCGGCGAGTAGCCGCTCGGCGTAGGCCGTGATCTTGAGCATCCACTGCCGCATGAGACGCTTCTCGACCGGATCGCCTGTCTCGACGTACTTGCCGTCCTTGACCTCTTCGTTGGCGAGCACCGTACCGAGGGCCGAACACCAGTTCACGGCCGCTTCCGTCTGGTAGGCGAGGCCACGGTCGAAAAGCACCTTGAAGATCCACTGCGTCCACTTGAAGTACTTGGGATCCGTCGTGTTGATCTCGCGATCCCAATCGTAGGAAAGGCCGAGTGACTGAATCTGGCGTTTGAACGTCTGGCAGTTCTTGTTGGTGATGATGGCGGGATGCTCGCCGGTGCGGACGGCATGGCGTTCGGCGGGCAGGCCGAAGGCGTCCCAGCCCATAGGGTGGAGCACATTGAACCCGCGCATCCGCTTGTAGCGCGCAAGGATGTCCGTGGCCGTATAGCCTTCGGGATGACCTACGTGAAGCCCGTCGCCACTCGGATACGGGAACATGTCAAGGACATAGTACTTCGGCTTGCTGTGGTCGACCTCGCTCTTGAACGTCTTGTTGCCGTCCCAATAGGCTTGCCACTTGGGCTCAATCACCTGATGCTCATACTCACCGCTGGCCATCCCGAATCCCTTCCATTCCAGCCGACTTGACGAAAGCCGGACTATATCACACCCGTGCGCGATCCCGCACCGCCTCGAGCCTATCCGAACACTTGATACCAGGAAAAAAGCGAGGCCACGAACCCTGGCTCGTGACCTCGCTTCGTGTATCGTCTGTGTTGAGACTCTACCGGCCGGCCTGCGAGGCACAACGAGCCCGCACCCCTAGCAATCGCAGGAGGTCGAAGCCGTGTCCTCGCTCACTCGCCGGTTTCATCGCATTCTCCTCATTGTTCACGAATATACCACGAGGCCCGCGAGAATGCAAAAGGTAACGGCCACGCGTTGCGCGTCGCTATGCCTGAGGTGCTTTGGCGCGTTCGGCACTGATGGCGAGGAACTCGTCGCACATGGCGTCGATGGCCTCCCGGGTGTGGCCGGCGCCGACAGGATCGCCGTACCAGCGGGCCATGAATCCGCCTTCGGTCCGGCCGAGGGTGTCGACGAGCTTGTGGCAGTATGCGCGGACCTCGGCGACGTTGCCGCGGGCCATGGTGTTCTGAATATCGACGGGACACCAGAATGTGATGCGTCCGCCGAAGCGCCGCCCGAGCGCCTCGACGCCCATGTTCTCCTGCTGATCCATCTGAATCACGTCGAGGCCGATCTCGATGAGGTCGTCCAGGATGTCGACGATGTAGCCGCAACTGTGCAGGAGCGTCCGCATCCCGGCGTCATGCGCCGCGCCGTAGATACGGGCGTAGGCCGGTTTCCAGATCGCGCGCCAGGCCTGGGGCGGGATCATCAGGCTGTTCTGGAGTCCCCAGTCGTCGCAGAACATGTAGCCGTCAACGCCCATCTCGCCGTAGTGCTCGATGGCGACCAGGTTCATGTCGACGAGGATCCCGATGAGCTTCTCGAGATTCCCGCGTTCCGCATAGATATCCGTCCAGGTGTTGTGCAGTCCGCGTATGAAGTGAACGCGCTCGTAAACCGAGATACCGCCGCCGATGAGGAAGTGATCGCCGGCCGTCGCTCGGGCACCGGCCAGGCCTTCCCAGCGTCGGGGATCGCGGATATCGGGAATGGGCATGTCCGCGAAATCACGCCAGTCCTTGAGAGGAAACTTCTTGACTTCACCCAGGCGGCACACACCGATGTTTTCCCAGACGGCGCCCCACTCATCGCGGCCGGTGGAGGGTCGATCATCCGGTGATGGCGACATGCCGCACCAGGCGAAATCGGAGCCGTAGGGATCCGGGAACTCGACGGCCAATCGCTCCGGATTCGCGAAGTCGATTGTGCGGATAACGACGTCTCTTGATGTCATGGCGGTGGTTCCCTCCAACAAGCCGCCTCAGAACGGCCAGACAAGCGGGACGAGCAGCGTGGCAACGATGAGCATGATGATGTTCAAGGGGAGGCCGACACGCATGAAATCGGTGACACGGTAACCGCCCGGGCCGAACACCATCAGGTTGGTCTGGTAGCCGAGGGGCGTGACGAAACTGGCGGACGCGGCGAAAGCCACCATCATGCAGAACGGCCTCGGATCGACGCCGAGATCGACCGCGATCGTGACGGCAAAGGGGAACATCAGGGCGGCCGCGGCATTGTTAGTGATGATGGATGTGAACATCGAGGTGGTGAAGAAGACGCCGGCCAAAATGGCAACGGGCCCCCATGGCCCGAGCGAGGCCGATACCGCGCCCGCGACGATACTCACCAGGCCGGAGTTCTCGAGGGCCTTTCCGAGCCCGAAGGCGGCACAGATCGTCAGCAGCGTCTGCATGTCGAGACTCTGACGCGCGTCGGATGTCGAGATGCATCGCGTGGCAATCATCAGGCCGGCCACGAAAAAGGCCGCAAGCACAATCGGCACCGCGTCCCAAGCCATCAGCGCGACCAGCAGGCCCAGCAAGACCAGCGATAGGACGGCCTTGTCATGTCGGACCGGCCGCGAGTCCTCGACGCCGCTGACCAGGTAGAAGTCCGGATTGTTGCGGTGGGCGCGCACGAAGTGGGGCGTCGTCTGAAGCAGCAGGGTGTCGCCGTTGCGCAAGACGATATCACCGACGCGGCCCGCCAGCCGCTCGCCACCACGATTCACCGCAATGACGGCGGCGTTGTACAGCGCGCGGAAGTCGCTGTCGCGTATGGTCTTTCCGATCGCCGGCGAGGTACTCGAAACCACCGCCTCGCACAGCATGCACTCGCGGCGCTTCGTCGAAGGTTCCTCCGACACGGCGATCAGTCCCGGAATATGCTCGAGGTCCACGATGGTGTCGACCACGCCCGTGAAAGTCAAGAGGTCGCCTTCCCGAAGAATGCGGTCGGGTCTTACGGGCGTAATCGACTCGCCGTCACGGATAATCTCGATCAGGAAAAGGCCGGGCAAGTGGCGCAGTCCGGCATCTTCAACGGTCTTGCCGATGAGCCGGCACCCGTGTTGGATCTGCATGTCGACGAGATACTCGCGCGGCTTCTCGCCGAACTGCGTCAGGACACCCTCGCGGCTCGGAAGAAGGTGACGGCCAACGAAAAGGAGATAGACAATGCCCGCGAAGGCGTACGGCACGCCGACATAGCTCAGTTCGAACAGCGCCATGGGATGGAGCGTTCCGAATGCTTCCGGATTCCCTTTGAATCGCTCGATCATGAGGCCGTTGACGACGAGGTTCGTGCTCGTGCCGATGAGCGTGCACGTCCCCCCGAAGATGGACAAGTACGAGAGCGGGATGAGCAGACGAGACGGCGCGACCTTATGATTCTTACACCACGTATTCACGATGGGAATGAACATCGCCACGATGGGCGTGTTGTTCAGGAACGCCGACATACCGGTGACGGCACCCGCCATCCGCGTCAAGACCGCCCGTTCCGTCTTCGCGTCGCCCAACAGGAACGCTCCGAGGATATTGAGCGCGCCGGTTTCGCGGAGCGCCGCGGCGACAACAAACAGCGCCGCGACGGTTAGCATGCCCGAGTTCGAGAAACCGACGAAGACCTCGGCCGGCTCGATGATGCCCACCAAGCCGCAGACCACCACGGCGGCAATCAAGAGCACATCGGCGGCGAGATTACGGATCAGCCCGGCGAACACGACGGCGATCAGACCGACCATGAACCATGCCTGCCAGTGCTCCAACCGGTATCCCTCCCGACGACTCGAGACGCCCGCCCTACCCGGAGACAGCCGCCTACGGCATCCCGGCGGCGCGTGCGCGAATGGTAGGCCATCGAGAACGGCATTTCAAGTGGGGTGCGGGAAAAGGGCTTCTCAACGGACCCGTCGAGTAGGCGAGGCCGCCGCCGTCAGCCATGCCGGGTAACCACAGCCAAGGACCCAAGCACCAGGAGCGGGAGCATCCTCCACTCGATCCGCCGAGACCTCGTGGCCCCATGGGTGGGTGAGTCGACGGAAGCGTCCCGCGATCTGCCGGATGGCGGCCCGCTTCGCCCTTCAGGCCTAGTCTTCGACGCTAGCCTTCGGCAGTTTGGCGTACTCGGCGTACAGGTCGGCCACCTTCGCCTCCTCGGCCGTGCCGGAGTGAATGAGGACGCGGTAGTTGAACGTCAACGACTCGCCAGCCTTGAGGAGGTAGTCGCCGTTCAAGGGTTCTTTGCCTTCCTTCTTCATCTCGTGTTCGGTGAAATGCGAAAGGCCGAAGCAGTTTGCACCGCACAAGCCGTAGTCGCGCACGTGCCAGCGCGTGGGGTACCGGAGGTTCTCCGGGTGATCGAACACGGCAATACCGCGCATCCCAACGCCCGCAATCGTACCCGAGTAGTCGCACCACGGCGACGGCTTGCCCCACGTCTTCGGATAGCCTTTCATGTCGACGAGGGTGATCTCGGCATTCCGGCGCTTGACCTCGATCTCGGGTCGCATTCGGAACGACAGGATGCCGCCTTCCTTTGTGTCGCCGAATTTCACGTCGCCCTCGGTGGCGGCAAACGTGATCGTGGTGTCGAAATACCGCGCACTGGCCGGCCCGGCGTAGAACCGATACCTGCGCTCCTCTGTGAGCACGGGCTTGTGGTCTTTGTCCTGCCAGACGTTCTTGGCATGGATCCAGCCTTGGCCGCCCTCAGCGCCGAAGGTCACCTCGCCGCTGTGCTGATAGCCCGAGTTCTCGCCCTCCTCGCCCCAGCAGTCCACGCCGTTCACATCGCCGTACGCGGTCCAGATAGACTTGTGATGCACGTGGTCGCCGCTGGCCGGCACATCTTCGCCCATGGGCCAGTTGCGCGTGATCGTGACGCCGCCTTCGGCATACACCGGCCACAGAAAGGGCTTCCGATTCTCATTCGAGTAGTGGTAGGTCGTGAACGGTTCGCCGTTGATGACCACGTCCAACGCGTCCGCGCCATCCTGCTTCGTGATGGCGACGGTACCGTCATCCGCCGCGCTCGCCGGGCCGGCGGCCGTCATGCATCCCACCAGCGCCACCACGGACACCGCCCAATAACCTATCCACTTCGCCATAGCTCCTCCTCGTCGTTCCCTGCGCGAACGTTGACGTTTCCGGATGGGAAACGGATCGGGTTCAGCCTGATACTCCCGTGTCTGAACGGACACGAAATTGCCTTTACTCTAGCACACAACGGGATTGCCCGCAAGGAAACAGACCGTGGAAACCGCCGAGCACAAGGACCGCGCAGCCATGGCATCCGGTGCGTTGCACGCCGGCACCACGCCCCATTCAGCGGGAACCCTCTTGCGCGGCGAGGCGCCTTTGCCTATCCTGAAGGCCGCATCGTGAAGTGCCCTCAGGCGGAGGCAGACATGGACGGGAAACGCGCAGGCGGTCGGAAAGTCGTTGTCGTTGGGGCGGGCGCGGTTGGCGCGACGTTCTGCTATGCGCTGGCCCAGAGCGGCCTGTCCGACGAGATCGTCATCATCGATCGGAACCGCCCGCTAGCCGAGGGCCAGGCCCTCGACCTCGCCCATGGCCAGCCGTTCTTCCCGCCGGTCAAGATACGCGTTGGCGACGCGAACGACTATGCCGACGCCTCGGTAATCGTTATGGCGGCGGGCGCTAAGCAGGCGCCGGGCGAAACGCGCCTCGAGCTCCTGCGCAGGAACGCCTCCGTGATCGCAGGCGTAGTGGCCGACATCACGCGGGCCGATTCCTCCGCCGTCCTCCTTGTCGTCAGCAATCCGGTGGACATCTTGACGTACGTCGCCGCACGCACGGCCGGCTGGCCGCGAGGCCGCGTGTTGGGCTCCGGCACGGTCCTGGACAGCGCGCGTTTCCGGAGCCTCTTGAGCCGGCATTGCGGCATCGATACGCATAACGTCCACGGCTACATGCTGGGCGAGCACGGTGACAGCGAATTCGCCGCGTGGTCGATGACGCACATTGCCGGTATGCCTATCGAGGAGTACTGTCCCGTGTGTGGCAAGTGCGGCGATTGGCGCGAGGAACGCAGGAAAATCGAGCAACAGGTTCGAGACTCCGCCTACCACATTATCGATTATAAAGGCGCTACCTGCTTCGCCATAGGCCTGGCCATGGTGAGAATCGTCGGCGCCATCGTGCGCGGCGAGCACAGCGTGCTCACCGTGTCGACGCTGCTCGAGGGCGAATACGGCTTGACGGATGTCTGCCTGAGCGTGCCGTGTATCGTGGCCGAACGCGGCATCGAGCGCGTCGTCGAGGCGGACCTCCCCACCGAAGAGGCCGCGTCGCTCGCCTCCTCCGCGAATCTCTTGAAGGCCGCCATCGCCAATCTCGATAAAGGCGACTAACCGACTTTCGCCCGGGGCAAGCGTCCCGGCAATCTTGTCGACCGAGTTGGAGCGCCTTCCTAGGGCGTTGTACAATGTCGTGTGTCAGTGGTATGAGTCGAAGCCTCGTGGTCTTTGGCCCCGGACTGGCCAACATCGGCTCTCTGAATCGGGATGTCTCGGTCGTGGATAATGAAGACCGGAAAACGCTCTTGCGCCTCAAGCGCCTTCTTGTGGAACGGCTCCGCGTGTACGACGTGATTCTCTTCGGTTCGCGCGCTCGGGGCGACGCCGCGCCGGATTCCGACATGGATGTGCTTGTCGTCGTTGATGAAGCCATTCTCGATGAGAGCCGGGAGATCGTTCTGGATTGTGCGTGGGAGGCGGGCTTCGACGCAGGAATTGTGGTCGCGCCGGTTGTGGTTTCGCGCGAAGCCTGGGAAAACGGCCCGCTGCGCGCATCCCTGCTCGCCCAGGCCGTCCGCGAAGAGGGCGTAAGCGTATGAGCGACGACGACAGCCGCGTATTGGCCGCCCAACGCATGGCACAGGCGCACGCGGCCCTTGATGAGGGTCGGCTCCTCCAGCAATCCGGAGAGACCACACTCGGCGTGGTAAATCGTGCGTACTACGCCATGTTCTATGCCGTCTTGGCGCTACTGCAAACGAAGGGTCTAACGCCGCGCAAGCACTCCGGCGCGATTGCTCTGTTTGACAAGGAATTCGTGAAAGCCGGAATCCTGCCTCCGGCCTGCCCAAAGCAGTTGCACGCTGCATTTAACCTGCGGCAGTTGTCCGATTACCAACCGCTTGAGACCGTTGACGCCACGCGTGCGGCCGATCTTGTGGCCGATGCGGCAGATTCCGTCGCCGCGGTTGAGGGCACTCTCCAGTTCTGACGTAGTTCTTGGCGCCCTTTTTCGGAATCCTACTCTTCGCTGCGGCAAAACATGGTTGGCTCCCTAATGCTGTGCCACGCCATGCCGCACATCCGTCCTCGGCGCAATCTCGATGGCATTGGCGCTTGGCGGATCGTTGTCGACGAAACGGGAGTTGCCGGTAAATGCGACGCCTTGGACGATGGCGTCGTTGGGTTGGCCGTGGCGGAGGAAGGTGTTGCCACGGATCTCGGCGTCGCGGAATTCGCCGACGGCGTTGGTCTTGACGCGGACGAAGGCCGCGCCGGTGTTACTAAACGTGTTGCCAAAGAATCGCGCCTCGGGGAACACGCCGAGGATCCGCACGTAGATGTCCCGAAACTCGCATCCGACCACGGCGACATTCCGGCTCGTCAGCGTGGCGTCGCCGTGGAAGCACAGGAAGGAGCCCCACGCACCGGTATCCATCTCGCCGGCGCGGCTGCTATCAAACGTGCAGTGCGCGAAGAGGCCGTTCCGCACGTAGTTGTCGCCGTTCTGCTCGATGTCGACGTGATAGAGGCCCCACAGCGAGCCGAAGCGGCAGTTGAGGAACATGAAGTCTTCGGTGTTGCCGACGATCGAGACGCCGTTCCGGCCGGCGCGATCAAAGGTCGAGTTGAGGACGCGCAGGCCTTTGGCGTCGCGGACGTACAGCGGATCGTACCGCGCCTCGCACGCGTGCACATTGTCGATGAGCGCGCCGTTGGCTACTTCGGTGACGCCGATGCAGGTCACCGGCGTTGCGGTGCCGCCTTTGCCGACGCCGCCCGTGCCTACACGCCAGTTATCGCCGCTGCCTTCCGGCCTCGTGCCGTAGAGGCTGACGTTCATCAGGCTGCCGCCGGTGAGCTTGACCATGGCCCAGGATGTGTCCAAGGCGCGGAAGACCGTCTTCTGCGGCCCGGCACCGCGATGAGGGACACGCCGTCTTTCATGGTGATGGAGCGAATGCTGTACGTGCCGGCCGGCACGTACACACACCCGCCGTCCGCGGCCGCTGCATAATCGATGGCGCGCTGAAACGCCTCGGTGTCATCCGTTTGGCCATTGCCGTCGAGGTCTCGCTCGAAAAGGCCGAGGGCAAGCAAGTCGGCGGAAACGTCAATGAGTGCCCTGTCCGGTAGGGCCTCTTCGGAGGACGGGCTCAACGGCAGCAGACACAGAATGGGCCAAGCGAAGCCGACCAGAATCGCGAATCGTGTCATGCCAGCCACCTTCCTGATGTCCATCCGCGAACGCCATGGATGGCATTGACTGCCCCGCGACCGGCGGAGGCGAACATACGCCCGTCCACGACGAGATTCGGAGGTCTCGCGCCACTACCTTGCCACGCGGAAGCCGGTTCGAAACACCACGCTGTTCGGCCGGTCGCTTTCACGATCCGCTGAGCGCAGATACGGCCCCGCGCCACATTCCCAATTCCCACCACGAACCACGCGGAATGTACCTTCCTCCGGCCCGCCAGGATTCTTCACCGCCTCGTCGGGATACGGTCCATACCAGTCCGTGCACCATTCCCAGACGTTGCCGATCATGTCGTAGAGGCCCCACGCGTTCGGCTTCTTCTCCCCACACGCGTGGACACCGTCCTGTCCCACGGCACTCGTGTTGCCGAACCACCAGGCATGCTCGTCAAGGTCGGCAAACTCCGGATCGTCGCCCCAGTACTGCATCGTGGTGGTTCCGGCCCGGCAGGCATACTCCCATTCGGCCTCTGTGGGCAGCCGGAACGTCTTTCCGGTAGCGGCGTTCAGGGCCGAGATGAAGGCTTGGGCTTGGTTCCAGGAGATGTACTCGGCGGGGGAATCCGCCGCGTCATTCACCTCATCCTGTCCCTCCCACGGCTTCGAGTGCATTACCGCCTCCCACTGCGCCTTTGTGACTTCGTACTTCCCAATGGAGTAATCATGCGTCAACGTGACCTGGAGCTGTGCTTCGTCGTCTCCCCGCTGCAGCTCACCGGCGGGACTCCCCATCGTAAAGGTGCCGCACTCGATGCGCACCATGCGTAACGCGACATCCCCCGGCAGCGAAAACGTACCGATGAAATCATCGCCGGGTTTCGGGCATCCTGCCAACAGCAACGCCAGTCCCGCCTCGGCCACAATCAGTCGACAACACCCTTGAAGCAACACGCGCATGTTCGGCCTCCTCACACTCCACACCTGCTTCCTGCACGATAACCGACTTGACGCGCACATCGTAAGGCAAAGGCGTGGCCATACGCCAATGGGCAAGATGGCCGCGGCTTTCTCGCCAAACGAGCACGACCATGTCCGACCGGCGGAGCCCTTGCCACCCGGCGAGGCCATCCCTGTCGAAGCAAGAGAACACTGGTTACCCGTGATCAGGGCGTGGTGAGATCGGCCGCGATGTGACGGTCTTCGGCACCGATGGACACCATCGACGAATCGGGATGGCAATGCGCCCGGTTGACTGCAGAATGCAGCCTCCCGCACCGCGGCGCGCCACCGTGGCGTCCCTCCTTGCACAACACGTCCCCGAGGGGCAGAATAGGTGTCAAGGAGGCCGGCCTATGGATGCCAAGGCTCTGATCTGCGACGAACAGCAGCGGTTCACGATCGAGGCGGTGGTCTTGCCGGACGCCGACGCGCGGCACCTAGTCGTGCGCACGTTCTACTCCGGCGTGAGTATCGGCACGGAGTTCGCCCTGATCCGCAACAAGATCTCGTGGGGACCGTATCCATTGTGCACCGGCTACCAGGGCGTGGGCGTGGTCGAGCACGCCGGCGCGGAGGTGCAGGGCTTCTCCGCGGGCGATATTGTCTACTACCGAGATAATCGCCAAATTGCCTTCGCCGATGGCCGCGCGGTATCCGCGGTATCCGGCACGCACTGCTCGCACGCCGTCATCGAACCGGGCGCGACGCACGGTGTAGCACGGCTGCCGGAAGGCGTGCGCCACGATTGCGCGAGCCTGTTCGTCATGCCGGCCGTCGGCCTCTACGGCGTCGACATGGCGAATCCACGCATGGGCGAAGCGGTGGTCGTGTACGGCGTTGGGCCCATAGGCCTCGGCGTTGTCGCGGCCTGTGCGCATCGTGGCTGCGTCGTAATGGCCGTGGACATCGCGGAGGAACGCCTCGACGTGGCCGGCCGGCTCGGCGCGGATCATGTCGTCAACGGCGCGCGCGACGACGTAGCGGCTGCCGTTGAGCGTGTTCGTTCAGGCGGCGCAGACGTCGTCTTCGAGGCAACGGGCCTACCATCGTGCATCGACGAGGCCATCGCCTTGTGCCGGCCCCTCGGCAAGTTCGTCTGGCAGGGCAATTACGGCGCCGAGCCGGTCTCGATGCATTTCCTGCCGCCTCACGGCAAACGCCTGAGCATGTTCTTCCCGTGCGACGATGGCCTCGCGCCGTGTCGACGCGCCGTGCTCAGGAATATGGCATCCGGCGCGCTCCGATGGGAGGAAACGATCACGCACCGTGTCGAATTCGAGGACGCGCCCGAGTTCTTCGACGCCGTGAACCACGGCGACGTGCAGGGCGTGATCAGTCCGGTGATCCGGTGGTCAGCCGGATGATCGCCTATTCCCAGATCGGCGTGTCGTAATCGAGGGGCAAGTCGACGGCGGCGTTACGCGCGGCCGAGGCGTACATGGCCAAGGCAATCTCGACGGTGTGGCGTACAGTCGCCATCGGGATGACCACCTCGCGATCCTCGCGGATGGCGTCGATCATGTCCTGAATCACTACGCGGTGATCGTGATGGCCGAAATCGGCCGCGCCACCGGCGGCAGTAGCCTGAGCCTTCGATCCAATAGCTCGAACCGAGTCGTCGTCAGCCTGGTCATCGCGGAACTTCCACGTGGCGATGGTCTCCCCCACCATGATCGCCGTGCCGTTCTCGCCGTTGATCTCGATTCGGATATCGGTGCCGGGCCACAAGGCCGTCGAGGCCTGAACGACGCCGCGCGCGCCGTTGCGGTATTCGATGAATGCGGCGAGGGTATCTTCGAGTTCGACGTCCTGGTGCGCGAGGTTGCACATGCGCGCGTCGACGCGCCGGACGTCGCCGCCGAGGTACTGGAGCAGGTCGATGTAGTGGAAAGCGTGCTGCACGGTGACGCCGGCGCCCGACTTGCGCGACGAGCGCCACGCATCCATGTGGTAGTACTCGGCGGGCCGGTGCCATTTCATGTACGTGTCGACATGGAGCAACCTGCCGAAACGGCCTTGCCCGATGGCCGATTTCATGGCCTGGACACATCGCCGGACGCGACACTGCACGGTGCAGCCGAGCTTGAGGCCGGCCGCGCGCGCGGCATCGACCATCTCGTCGGTATCCCTTAGCGACATGGCCGGCGGTTTTTCGCAGAGGACGTGTTTGCCGGCGGCCAGGCACTTGAGGACGGCGTCGTGATGCAGGTGATTCGGCGTGGTCACATTCACCACGCCGATGGCGGGATCCGCGAGCATCGCATCGAGCTCGTTGTAGGTCTTGACGCCGAACTCGGCGGCGAACTTGTCGGCACGCGCCTTATCGACATCACACACCGCGACTAGCGCGCCGCCCTTGGCATCGCGCACGGACTTGGCATGAAACGGCGCGACGAGTCCCGCACCCAGGATTCCGAATCCGATTTTCGCCATGGGTACTCTCCTTTCCTACTCGGGAACGAGGACGCCCTTGAGCGCCCTCAGTTGCTCGATCGCGTCGAAAACGCCCTCCCACTTCTCGAGGGGCTCACGATGGGTGATCAATCGCTCGGCCGGCACACGGCCGCTATGGATCAGATGGATCGTGCGATCCCACGCCTCGTACATCGTGGACAGGTTGAAGATCACCTGCACGACTTTGAACGAGAACTTGTCCCACGGCACCGTGACGTCGCGGTTGCCCGTTAGGCCGATGACGCAGATCTTGCCCATCTTGCGCACGAGGTCGCACAGCACCGGAATGGCCTTGGGCGCGCCGCTGCATTCGACAACAATGTCCGCACCGAGGCCTCCAGTGAGATCGAGCACGGACTCGACGGCGTCGGCCTCGCCGATGTTGATGAGATGGTCGAATCCAAGCGCACGGGCCGCCTCGAACCGCAGTGCCACGTCGCCCGGCGCACCGATGATAGCAACGTCGCGTGCGCCGGCGGCCCGCGCCACCATGGCGGCCATCAGGCCGATGGGCCCCGGCCCTTGGACAACGACGAAGTCACCGGGCGTAACGCCGGTTCGGAGGAGCAGGTCGGTGACGACGTTGGCTGTCGGCTCGACCAGGACGGCCTGGTCCCAGGTCATGTCGGCAGGAATCCGGTGCAGCAGGCGCTCGGGGTAGCAGATGTACTTCGCCATGCCGCCGTCGATGCCCCAGCCGGGGGATCGCTTCTGCGGACAGATCTGGATGTTGCCGGTACGGCAGAGGTAACACTGGCCGCAGGCCTTCGTATGCGGCTCGGCCACAATGCGGTCGCCGGGCGCGTAGTACTTGCACTCCGGGCCGAGATCGACGACGGTACCGGTGAATTCATGGCCGAGGATCACGGGCGGCCAATACGGGAACGTGTCGTGGCGGACGTGAATGTCCGATCCGCAGATGCCGCAAGCCGCCACCTCGATCTTCACCTCGCCGGAGGCCGGTTGCGGCTCGGGAACGTCGCGCACCTCGATGAATCCGACGCCTTTCTGTGTCTTGACGAGTGCTTTCATGATTGCTCCGCTCCGCAGTAGTCCATCAGGAACCGGACGAACACGCCGGCGGCACGCTCGATGTCCGCCAGCTCAATAACCTCATCCTTCGAATGCGCAACCTTGAGCGAGCCGGGACCGTATACGACGGTGGGAATGCCGAGCTGGTTGTTGTAGAACCACGCGTCGCACGAGGCCGTCATGGCGGCAGTGGCGGCGGGCGAGCCGGCGGCTTCGGCCGCACCGAGCAGCGTTTGCGGCAGTTCGTGGTCGACCTCGACGACACTGCTATCGTGGCGATAGGTAAAGCCGAGATCGAAGTCGTCCGCCGTGAGTCCGCCATCCAGCAAGGCCTGCCGCATCTCGGCGCAGACCTCCTCTTTCGTCTTGTTCGGCAGGAGGCCCAGCACGCCCTCGAGCACGGCGCGATTCGGTGCCGCCGACGGCCAATTGCCCGCCTCGAGTCGCCCGAAGGTAATCGGCATGGGATTCGGATACGGATCGAATAGCGGCAATCCGCGCGACGCCGCCAGAAGGTCATCGTGGTACCGCTCGAGGATGGCCATGGCGTCGCGCGCGAGCAGTAGCGCGCTACGCGTCTGGCCCGCTTGGCCACTGTGCCCGGCCTTGCCCTTGAACACGATCCGGAACCACACGGCCCCGCGAATGGACGTGAACACCTTGTGGTCGGTCGGCTCGAGGACGATGCACCCGTCGGCCCTCTCGCCGGCACGCGCCATAGCGAGGCTGCCGTTACCGCCGTTCTCCTCTTCGACCACCAGGTGGGCTACGACATCACCTTTGAGCCTCACGCCGAGCGCGTCGAGCGCCTTCAGCGTCAGATATATGGACGTGAGCGGCCCTTTGTCGTCGCACGCGCCGCGTCCGTAGGCCACGCCATCGGCGATGCGGCCGGACCACGGCGATTCCTGGCCCTCGGATGGCGGCACGACGTCCGTGTGCGCGTTGAACAGCAACGTCTTGCCGCCGCCCGTGCCGCGTCGTCGTATCCGGAGGTTGAACCGGCCGTCATACGCGAGATCCGGTATGGGATCGCTGTAGTCCGGATCGGCGCGTAACGCATTCGTCATCGGCACACGCTCGACCTCGACGTCGAGTTCGGCGAAAGCCTTGTCGAGAAAGAGCATGGCCTCGTGCTCTTTGCCGGAGACCGACGGAAACCGGAGGAACTCCGCGAGAAACTGCTCGGCCTCCGGCATGAGATCGCGGATAATCTGTCTTGACATTTCTCTATAACCTATTTGATATGTTGCGTTTACATCAAAGACTCAGCGTCGCCACGGCCCGCTCGAAGGCGGCCAGACTCTCGTCGGCCTCCTCGATGGTCATGACGAGAGGCGGGGCGACGCGGATCACGTTGCCGAAGACGCCTACCGAACCGATGAGCAGGCCCTCGTTGGCGCATCGCTCGATAAGTGGCCGGATGAGTCCGGAAGCTGGCTCCTTGGTGGCCTTATCCTTGACGAATTCGAGGCCCATCACCATGCCCATGCCGCGCACACAGCCGAGATACGGCGAGCCCTCGGCGATACGTAGGAGGCCTTCCTTGAGATGCGCGCCCATCCGCACGGCGTTGCCGACGAGGTCTTCCTGCTCGTAGATGTCGAGGACCGCGCACACAGCGGCGCTGGCCACGGGATTGCCGCCGAGCGTGCTCGACAGCTCGCCCTTCTTCAAGCACGAGAACACCTCGGATGTACCGCCAATCGCGGATACGGGCACGCCGCAGCCGATGGCCTTGCCGATGGCGACGAGATCGGGCTTGAGGTCTTCGTGTTCCATGGCCCACATCGTGCCGGTGCGGCCGTAGGACGCCTGCACTTCATCGAGGGTGAACAGGAGTCCATTCGCGCGGATCCACTCTTCGAGCCGCTTCAGCCAGCCTTCCGGCGGGAAGATGAAGCCGGCCGCGCCTTGATATGGCTCGACAATCACGCCCGCGAGACTGCCCGTCGAGTTCGCCCGGATGACGCCTTCCATGTGGTCGAAATACTTGCGGAAGGCCGGGCCATCGTCGCACCAGCCGTAGGGATCGCGATACGGATTCGGATATGGCACGCGGACGGCCCCGGGCAGTGTCGGGCCGTAACCGCGTTTCGGGCCAGCCATGCCGCCCATCGACGCGGCGCTGCTTGTCCGGCCGTGGAATCCGCCCTCGAAGCTGATGATTTCGAAATGGCCGGTCTTGCGTTTCATGAGCCGCGCGGCCGCTTCGACCACCTCGCTCCCGGTGGTCAGGAAGAAACACGTGTCCATGTGCGGCGGCAAGGCCTCGACGAGACGCTTGGCAGCTTCGATCCGCTGCACGTTGGCGCACTCGTAGTTGTTCAGCAACCGCGCGGTGGCTTCCTGAGTCTTCTTAACGAGGTGCGGGTGGCAATGGCCCACGTTGGTCACCAGCACGCCCGAAGTCCAATCGAGGAAACGGTTACCGTCGACGTCGGTGACGACACAGCCCTCGGCGTGATCCCAAACCACCGGCGCCTGAAAGCCCACGACATCGGCCTCATACCGGTGCCACTCGTCGAGGAGTTCCTTGCTCTTCGGCCCGGGCAAAGGGCCATTAACGGAGGTTACACTCATCCTTGCCGTCCCTTCTCGAAGACTTCCGGATTCACCACACATCGCCCGGGCCGGCCTTCGGCGAAGGCTAGAATGTCGTCCAGGATGCTCTTGCGAATCTCCCAGCCGGCCTCGACAGAGGCCCACGCCATGTGCGGCGACAGGATCGCGTTCTCGAGGCCGAACAGCGGATAGGACGGCGGCGGCGGCTCGACATCGTAGACGTCGATGGCCGCCCCGGCGATCTGGCCACTCTTGAGGGCCTCGGCCAGGGCTTCGTGGTCGACCATCGGTCCTCGTGAGGTGTTAACAACATACGCTGTAGGTTTCATCATGCCAAGGGATTTAGCGTTGATGATATGGCGGGTTTCGTCTGTTAATGGCGTGTGGATCGTGATGAAGTCGGCCGTGCGGAAGATCGTCTCGTGGTCCACGAGGGTAATTCCCAGTTCTCGGACGCGCTCCTCGGGCAGGTACGGGTCGCAGCCGATGATGTTGAAGCCGAAACTCCGCAGTTTGTTGTAGACGCGGCTGCCGATCCGACCGACGCCGATGATGCCGAGGGTCTTGCCCTCGAGGCGGTACAGCGGAAACAGCTTCGAGAAGTCCCATTGGCCGTCGGCGCTGGACGTGTCGAGCGTCTTGCGCCCCCAGACGACCTTGCGGCCGCACGCGAAGATCAGGGCGATGGCATGCTCGGCCACATCCACCTTGCAGTAGTCCGGCTGATAGGCGAACTGGATGCCCAGCCGGGTGCACGCGGGCACATCCACGTTGTCATACCCTATCCCATGTCGAATCAACAGCTTACACTTCTTGAGGCGACTGAGCATGGAATCGGGCATCTTCATCATATTAACAACGATGACATCGGCGTCGCCGGTCTTCGCGATGACCTCATCCTCGGGCTTGAACTTGAGCTGATACGCTTCGAAGGAGAAGCCTCCGCGCTTGGTCAGCTCGTCACGCTCCCAATCGAGATCATCCTCGATGTAGTCCGTCACCACCACCTTGATTGTGTTGTCCATGGCTGATTTCCTTAGTCCGTAATCCCAAGTCTCGGCGCCATCGCGTCTAGCCGACCTTGCACCAGCGCTTCTCGTCGGCCGATTTGTACACCGCCTCGACGACCTTGAGTGCCGCCACGGCATCGTCGCCGGTGATGGCCGGCCGCGCACCCTTGATGATGGCGTCGGCGAAGTTGCGCACGTACTCGAGGCCCATGTAGCCGGCGTATCCAGGCGTCGGGGCCAACTCGAATTCCTGCGTACGCAGCGGCGAGCCGCCGAACTCCGGCGCGTCGCTACAGATGTTCAAGACATCCTTCTCGCCTTCGAAGGCCGGCGCCCACGATATCACGCCTTTGGTGCCGCGCACCGAAACGTAGAGGTCGCGTCCGTGCGGATACGCGTCGGGCACGGTGTAACTGATGTCGAGAGCGAGGATCGCCCCTTTCGAGAACCGGACGTGGGCAAACGAGTTGTCCTCGATGTCGTACCGCGAGTTGACCTTGACGTTCTGGCCTGAGACTTCGATGGCCTCGTCGTCGAGAATCCAGCGAAACAGGTCGATCCAGTGGACGCCGAGGTTGTAGATCGGCCCACCGCCCGAGCGCGCCTTCTCGAGCATCCAGGCGGAATTGCCTCGGACATAGCGCTGGACACCACCCGCCGCACACCGGCCTTCGGCGCCCACGACCGAACCGACCGCGCCGGCCTGAACCAGCCGCCGTAGCTCGCGCGCCACGGGATGAAAGCGCCAGCAGTATCCTGTGGTGAACTTCACGCGGGCCTGGTCGGCGGCGCGCGCGATGTGGAGCGCGCCTTTGGCATCGGCCGCGACCGGTTTCTCGACCATGAGGTGGATACCTCGTTTGGCGCACTTGACGGCGGCGGCCGGGCAATCGCAATGCGGCAAGAAGATCGCGGCGATATCGAGCGGCTCTTGCTTCAGCATCGCGTCGAGCGAAGCATAGCCACGCACGCCAAAATCCTTGCAGAACGATTCGCGAAGCGCGTCATTCTCGTCGGTCACCGCCACGACCTCGGTAGCCGCGACGGCGTTGAATAGCGTCATGTACGCCCTAGGATGAAGATGGCCCAATCCGACGATGCCAACGTTCATCGCACGTTTTCCCTTTGCCATGGCGACTCTCCATCGGTTGACAGCGATGCAACAAGTATAGTGCCCGGAGCGCGATCACTCAACGCCCTAGAGCGTGGCCACCGGCACCTCGCGGCCGGCGTTCTCGTCAGATACGTAGGCCGCGTAAATGGTGGCCGTCGTGTCGAGGGCGAGGTCAAGCCCGGACTTGGGCTGTCGGCCGGCGGCAACGCACGTAACGAAGTCCTGAAGCTCGGCCTGGTAGCCCATCGTGAAGTTCTCATCGGCGGCACAAGGCGACCAGCCTTCCTGGGTGCTCGATTTCTCGACGAGGTAGATATCGGCGTACTGATCGCCGCGCGGATTGTAGGTTTTGACGATGTCCACCGGACTCAGCCGACACCGCGTGCGGTGGTTGTTGGCGAACACGTCGATGTAATCGTAGATGCCTCCGAGGACCAGCTCGCAGGTGAGCACATCCGCCACGGTGCCGTCGTCGAACGTGACGTGCATGAGGCCGTAGTCCTCGATGTCGTGGTAGTCGGTGCGCAGAAACCCGGCGTCGCGGTAGCCGGGCAGGCGCGTGATCTGGTGCGTGCGCGCACAGACGCTCTTCGGGCGAATCGGGCGCCCGATAGTCGCCTCGCCCTCGACGCGTTTGAGGTACAACATGCCCCCGAGCGGATGGCATCCCTTACCGATGAGCGAGCCGCCGCCGGCGAAGCGCCACGTGCCGTACACCGGCGACGCCGACCCCTTGTGCGATTCCTCGCCCGTCATCCGCAAGACCTGCGCGCCAGTCTTCTCGATGATCTCGCGCTCCTTCTGCACGCTCGGCGCGTAGACAAAATTCTCGGCGTAGCCGAAGGTCACACCGGCCTTGCGCACCGTTTGCGCAATGCGGTCGAGGCGTTCGAGCACCGCCTCGAGCATGGCGACTTTCGCCGCGAGATCGCCTCGGTACGCCTCGTCGGCGTCCGGCGGGCCAAAGTAACCGGTCAACGGCTTCTCGCAGATGATCGCCTTGCCGCGTTCGGCAGCGGCCAACATGCTAGCCTCGTGGACATACGGCGGCGAACAGACGTCCAACACGTCGATGGCGTCAAGCATGGCCTCCACGCTATCGAACACCGGGATGCCGTGTTCGCGGCCGAACCGCTCGCGACGGTCGGCGCGTAGCGACGTCACACCGGCAATCTCGACGTCGACGCCGTAGGCACGGCGCAAACACTCGACGTGATACGCACCGGCAAATCCACAGCCAACCAGTCCGACTCGCACCTTGTTCATGGCGTTCCCCACGCGTGCGCCACGCCGCGGCGTGGCAGCCCATCCTCAAACCTTAGCCCTTCTCCACGGGTTTGGTCAACTGAATCCCGCATTGTTACCATGCCGCAGGACACCGACGGTATCCGGACCGCCGCGCACGGAAGGACTAGCCGCATGAAGAAGGTCTACATCTCGTTCCTCTTGCACGGAAACATGTGCTACGACCGGTACACGAAGCAGGTTATCCGCGACAAATTCCCGAGGATCTATGCCGCCGGCGTGCGCGCCATGCACCGGTATCCGCAGGTCACCGCGCACATCGATTTCCCGGGCCTCACGACGCTGAGCATCCAGCAATACGCGCCGTGGCTTCTCGATGAACTGCGGCCTCTCGTCGAGCGAAAGCAAGTCGTCATGGTCGGGTGTCAATACGCCGCCAACCACGCGCTCTGCGCCGACGAGGAAAGCGATCTCCTCGCCGCGCGACTCGGTATGGAAATCCTCCGCAACGCGTTACAGCCGGACATCTCGACGTTCTTCCCTCAGGAGTTCGCCTTTCATCCTCAGTCGCCGTACATCATGAACCAAATCGGCGCACGGCGGCTCATCATCCAGCCCGGCAAATGGAAACGTCCGAAACGCGTGCGCGGCATCGACGGCAGCGAGGTGAACGTCTACTCCCTCGAGAACATCGATCAGTTGGAGACATTCTACGATGATCACGAAGACGGCGACTTCGTATTGACTGGGGGCGATTTTGAGATGCTGGGCAATATCGACCATTTCGTCGAAACACTCGAACGATTGGCCGCGAGGGGAAAGGCCATCGAGTGGACGACCGTGGATCGGTACGAGCGCGACATCGGCATCACGGAGGTCATTGAGGCGCTCGATCCCACCGGTAACGCCGATGAAGACCGAATGCCGAGTCCGAGCTTCTCGCGCTGGGTGGGCGATCCCGAAGACATGATCTGGCACGGCCACGCCGTCGCGGCACTCGAGGCGCTCCGCGCCGCCGGTTTCGCCAAGGTCGCCGCGCGCGTGCACGGACTCGACGCGGTGGACGTGCCGATCGGCATCGCCTGGACCACGCCTCCGGATAACGCATGGGACGGCCTGTTCGAAGAAGTCCTCGAGTATCCGGAAACCGAGGAGCAGCACCTGGCGTTCGACGGCGCGCCGTCGATCCTGTCCCGCGCGTGGCATCACGCCCTGATCGGCATCAACTCCGATGCCAGCGGCTGGTTTCCGTGGCAGCCTCGGACGCGGCACCGCAACACCTCGCTGCGTGCCGCGAACGCCTATGCCCGCGAGGTGATCGAACGGTTCGCGGCGGAAGTCGCGAATCATGTCGGCGCCAGCGAACGCGCGGCCAACGGCTACGTGCTGGCCCTCAATCCGGCACCGGCACGCGAGGCCGCCATCGAGTTGATCACCGAGGGGCCAACGCGCATCGTCGATGCCGACGGAAAGGCCGTGCCGAACGCGCTCATGTTCGAGAATGGCCGGTGGCATGCGCGGGCCCATGTAGCCTTGCCGGCCTATGGCTATGCGGTGTTGGCTTTGGCCTCGGGAAGCGATGTCGAAGTCGCCCGTTGGGAAGCCGGTTGCGAAGCGCACTTCGAAGCCGGATGCGTGAGGCTGCACGACGACACGCTCGAGGTGGAAATCCGCGGCAGGCGCATTTCCGTTTCCGTTGCACCCTTCAGGCTGTCCGACCCATCGGGCGCCGCGCCCGCCGAGGATGTTGCGCCCACCTGGCAGAACGCATCGACGCGGGTGCGCCGAACGCGGTTCGGCGTCGAGTTCGAGGTGTTCACCGAGTTGGCCTGGGCGGTCTGGCTGAGGCTGGTCTTCGAGCTGAACAGCGACCACATCACCGTCAACGCCGAGGTCGATATCGATATGCCGCGTCGGATCGGACACCAGCGCTATCGGCCCGAAGGGCTCGAGATCGCGTTCCGAGGGTGCCCAGGCAAGGTGTTCTACGATGTGCCGTACGCCACCATCGCGCACCGCAACGACGCCCCATCCTACATCGCCGCGCAACGCTTCGCGGCCCTCGACGCCGGCGACCAGTCCTTCGCCCTGATCGCCCTCGCCGGCAATCAGTCGTTCCGCGTGTCAGCGCGCGACGGCATCCTTGCCGCCCACCTCGGCGCATCAACGCAGGGCCGCCCGGACACGCGCCCTGAGTGCGAAATCCGACCGGACGGCACCGGCGCACACCACATCACGTCGGGCGGCGACCCCTTCATGGGCCACTACACGCATCGCTTCGCGCTCGTCCTCGACACGCCGGATCAGGCGGCCCTGGCGGCGCGCCGCCTCCGGACGCCGGTTCCGCTGGTGCGTTTCACGCCGAGCGGCGGCGACTGGCCCGCCGCACGCAGCCTCCTGGACATCGAACCGGCCACGGCACATGTGACGGCATTCCGAGCCGGGCGCAGCGGCTGCGAAGTGGTGGTCAACAACGCTATGGGGCAAGGCGGTGTCGTGCGGTGCCAGGGCCATGAGATCGCACTAGGACCCTATGGCGTCGGGGCGATTGGTGTTCAGTAGGCGCCGCTGGAAGACGGCAATGGACTCCGTCGTGCTCGTTGTGTCGTCGTGGTTCCAGCCGTTCGGAAGAGAACCACCACAGACACGACGAACCCAACGCGATTGCTTCCAGGAGAGCAAATGTAGCGGCGGCCGTTTGCGTCGCTTGGGTCGTTTAGGACAATCGCCGGATAGCCGAAGTCCTTTGTGTCACTTACGTCGTTTGTGTCCTTGGTCCGGCCACAGCGAGACCTTGTTGACCCTATTGACAACAGCGCGGCCACCCCTTCCCCTTTTCCCGTCACGGCGCGTGCGTTCAATCCGCTACCCTAGGTGACGTCCGCCGCAGCGTCAATCTGACCATCTCCGGCATCGCGAAGCCGTGCTTGAGCATCGGGCAGTACGAGATCGCGATCCCGCGGCCACCGTCCTGCGACCACTCCGGATGCAGGTAGGCGCAGTAGACGAGATCCGTCGGGCCTTGCGTCTCAGGAACAATGACCTCGGCTACGGGCGCGCGCCATGGCCCACACAGCGCGTCCGCCACGCGGAACCGGACGGCGTGCGGATGGAAGAAGTCGCTCGAACACGCCATGAGGTAGGCGCCGAGGTAGTCGTTCCACGCAATCGACACCTGGCCGTAGACCTCGTCGATTAAGAGCTGCGCGTCGTCGCGGTTTGTCGAGAAACGCGGCCCCGGGCCGGTGTAGTAGATGTAGGCGCTGGGATCCTCGATGGACTCCGCTGCGACGCGCGCCAGGAGGACGCCCCGGGCGCCGTGCCATTCCGCTGCCGCGAAGAGATAGAGCAGACCGCCCTCTTCGATGATCTGGTGCGGCATCAGGGGATACTGCCAGTCGCGGCCATGCCGCAGGCGTTCGAAGGGGCCAAGCGGCTCGAGGCCGCGCGCGAGGCCTGCGCCCGACGGCAGGAATCCCCACGGGCCAGGACCGGTGATCTCGACGCGATCATAGAAGACGTAGTACCGACCGCCTACCGCAATGGCGCCGCCCGGCCAGATCCGGAATCGCTCCTCCGGCTCATCGTCGAAGAGCGAAAACGGATTCGACGCGCGGCCGTCCTCGCCGACGACGTAGTGGAGTTGAGGCGGGAAATCCGTCGCATCGGACGCAAGCAACGCCGCCGTGCACGAGCGCCCGCCGTTGTAGACGGGCTCGCCGCTCGCGTTGCGCGTGCCGAGGAACGTGTCGCCGAAGAGCCACACCGATCCGCCGGGCACGGCGAAGCTTCCAGCGCCATCTTGCGCCAAGACCTCGGCTTGCGCCGTCCAAGGCCCGGCAATGGTCCCGAGGAACTCCGCGCGCTCGATGATAAAGGGCGCGTCAGAGTCCCCAAATCGCATCGGCGCACAGCCTACACACGCCCCTACGGCCAAGACTGCGGCGATGACTCTCCGCACGTGCACGATAAGCACCCTCGCGCGTTGCCACCGCGCGAGTGTACATCCGCGCGCCCTGGGAACGCCAGGGGCTCCGGCCTGGCCGGTGGCAATGCTGACGTCAACCGCTTCCAGGCGCCACGCTGGAGCGTGGCGATGCCAGGAGGATCAGCGCAGAATCATGCTGCGCCAACACGTCGCCGCGCCCATCCGGACCACGGCCAGGATGGCCGTGCCACCTCGTCGCCACCAGAGCACCCAGAACCCGAGCACCAGGCACTCGGCACTCCGCGGCGTTTGTGTTACCATTTGGCGCATGGATGTGCCTCGACTGGATGTGTCGGCGCGGTTTCGCGAGCTGATGTCGTACGACAAACTCGCGGGTGACGTGCCGCGCATGTTGGTGATGCAGAGCGGTTACTGGCTAGACGCCGCGTGTCTGAACGCCGCCAAGGGTCTCGGCTGGCAGGTTCGGGCCGTGCCAGTACAAATGAAAGGCGTGTTGAAGCGCGAGAACATCCGCGACCTGCTGATGGCCCTCGGCGAGTTCCAGCCGGATTTCGTGCTCAGCATCAACATGAGCGCGATGGACGTGCAAGGCTTGTTCGCGCGGCTCTTCGAAGACATCAAGGTACCGTACGTGACCTGGTTCGTCGATGATCCCCGCACAATCCTTGTGGGCCGAAACCTGTACGCGTCCGCCTACACCGTGGCCTTGACCTGGGAGAAGGCCTATATCGAATCGTTGCGCGCCCTCGGGTTTCCGGAAGTTCGCTACCTGCCCCTGGCGGTGGATCCGACCCTGTTTAGTCGCGCGCCGGCCGAGTCCGCCGAAGGGCCACCGGCGTTCGTCGGCCACTCGATGAACTGCTTCGCCACCGATGAGTGGCGCTGGGCCGAAGACCATCCGCCGACCGCACAGGCCGTTCGCGCGGCCTTCGCGGCGGGCCGTGTCACACGCCAAACGTTCGCGCAAGGCCTGGAGGCGTTCCTGGACGCGGCCTTGCTCAGCGTGATGGACGAGGATCAGCGGCGTCACGCCGAGTTGCTCACCTTCGTGGAAGGCACGCGACGCCTGCGCCGGTCGCTCATGGAAGCGCTCGAACCGGAGGGCGTGGAGGTCTACGGCGACGAAGCCTGGGGCGCAATCACGGCCCGCGCCAAGGGTTTCATCGACTACGAGCACGATCTGGCCGGACACTACAACGCGTGCGCGGTGAACGTGAACTGCACGAGCATTCAAATGGCCAGCGCCGTGAACCAACGCGTCTTCGATTGCCCGGCCGCGGGCGGCTTTCTGATCACGGATTCGCAAGCCGATCTCGAGGAACTGTTCGACGCGGAGCAAGAGATCGTCCGCTACGGTTCCCCCGAGGAATGCCGGGCACTTGTCGCCGGTTACCTGCGCCATCCCGCGGCGCGGCGCGAGATGGTCTTGCGGGCGCGGGCGCGCGTCCTGGGCGAACACACGTACGCCCGGCGTCTGGACGCCATCGTCGAGATCATCCGCGAGCGCTTCGCGTGATCTTCACGATCACGCTGCACCTACTCCTTGGTGTTGGTAGACGGCGGAAAGGTCTGGCCCGGTTTCCGGCCGGTGGGCGCGACGTTCATTCGTGCCCAATCGATCTTGCGCGTGATTTTTGTGTCTCTCGGACGCTTCGCAACGAAGTCCTCGTAGTTCTTGTAGAGGACACGGTTGAGGAGATAATCCGGCAAGGCGAGGCCATTGAGCGTCTGGCCGGGGACCGCCGGCGTGGTATACGTCTCTTGGGTCAGCATGTCGAGATAGGCCCTGAACTGGTCGTGTACCCACTCGCGTGTCTTGCGTCGTCCTTCGGTAAGGACCAGATCGGTCGCGTACATGATACGGTCCGGATAGTCGGCAAAGAGCCGCTTGAACTTGGTAGGGCTCTTCGAAATGCGCTTGAGGCCTGCCGCCACGTAGTAGTCGCCGAAGCTGATATCGGTATAGACGTTCGGGAAGGTGTCGAGATACTCGCGCAGGCGGTCGCTCTGGATGGACGAGAGCATGAAGTGCGGCACGTCAACCTTCATGTTCGGGAACTGCGTGAGCACGGCAATGAGTTCCTCGGCGAAACCCTTCTTGCCCTCGTACGGATTCACATGGATACAGACAGGGATGTAGTTCTCTTCGCAATAGGCATAGAGCGGCAGCATGCCGGGATCGTCCATGGCGCACGTGTGAAACATGTACTCGCCCGCCTTGGTGACGTAGCCGTGGCCGACATAGAGCTTGAGGCCGGTGGCCCCCCGCGAAACGAGATCCTTGAACTTGTCGAACTTCCCACTGTCCAGCGGGTTCACGCAGGTCCAGGCCTCGAACCGGCCCGGATAGGTCTGGGCAATCTTGAGGAGTTCCTCGTTGTTCTCGTCGTAGCGCGTGAAGCCGTACTTCTCGTCGAGCGTAATGGTGAACCATGAGCTTCCCATCAGGCATATCTTCCGAATGCCCAGCTCGTCCATCACGCTCAGATGGATCGAAGCCAGTTCGAGATTCTGGATGTGTTCGTGGACGTTGATGATTCGCCGCTGCGCCTGGATCTCTTCGAAAGTGAGCACGGGCCATTCCGGCTCGGCATGCTCCTCGAGCTTGACCTCCGTGGTGGTCAGGCTATCGTCGAGATTCGAAGACTTGATCCGCTTTGCCACCTCGTGCGACGCACGGCCCGCGATCACCAAACCGATGATGACGACCCCGAGAATTGCGAAGGTGCGGAATTGGCCTTTCGGAGGCTTGTGAACGCCCCGCGCGCGGGACCGGCGCGCCGGATCTTCCTTGGCCGTTCCATTGTCTGGTTCTCGACGAGGTGCCTGAGGGGTGGAGGAACTCGATGTCCGTTTCTTCTTCTTGGAACTCAAAGCGTTACGGATTCTCCCTTGTAGGTCGAAAACAGCCGCGTCAGGGTACGAATTCCCACGGGCAGTTTATCATCCCAATCGAGCGAGCCGCAAGACAGGGCGCGCAGTCTATCGCGCGCGTTCATGGAATATCGAGAGGCCGTGCTCCATCAGGATAGGTCGGCGCCGGATGATCTTCTGCGGCTCGGGATGGATTCGACCGAGCATATCGAGATCATTGCCATCGAGCAACTCTTGGCGGGCATCGATCCGGTAGTGATAGCGCTCCGTCCAGCGGTACGCCCCGTGAAGCGAACTCACCGACACGAGTCCGGCGAAGGCCAACACCGCGAGCGCCCTTGCGATGCGCGAACACATCGAGCCGGCCGCCTCACGAGGCCCAACGGAGGCCAGCATGGCGATCGCTATCCATATCAGGTTCGCGAAGGTCACATAGCGCGGACTCATCGCCTGCTCCGTTCCGAAGCCGACGCGGCCGAGCCCTGTGAACGCCGCCGAACCGGCGGCATACGCCCCGAAGGCTAGGCACACCGGAAGCGCCGCCGTGCCGCGGTTACGCCACGCAAGCAGGGCGAGCGTCATCAAACCGGCCAGACCGGCCACGACGGCCCCAACCTCCGAGAACCCCATCACCGGGGCGCCGAGGTAGGCCAGCACGTACAGTGCATAGTCGATGGGATGGAACAGCGCCGCGGCGACGCCCGGATGGTATGAAGGCTGCCTGAACCCGTAGAGATAAACGAAGAACACGCCAAACGAGATCTCGCCCCACACTCGCTTCCACGCGCGCTCTCGCGTGTAGAAGAGCACCAGGCCGAGCCCGACCATCCAGAAGATGAGGCCGTTGGCAAAGGAGAAGGTAGCCACGATACCGCAGGCCGAAGCCGCCAAATGCCCTGTCTCGCCTCGGCCATGGGCCAGGATCAGGATGCCGGCAACGGCCGCCACAATACTGAGCAGCTCCTGCAATTGCCAACCGAGGAACCAGTTCTCCCACTGGGCAAGTGAGAAGACGAGCAGCGAGATCAACACTAACGCCCAGGGGGAATCCTTGCGTCCTTCGGCGCGCACCAACTCCACGTACTCGCGCGCCAGTAACAGAAACAGCACCACCGCTAACGCAATGGTAACCACCATCTCCCACAGTACATTCCAGTGACTGAGCCGGGCGAGGACGAGCATGATGAGCCGAGGAAACACGAGTCGGTGTTCATTGTGCTGCGCCCAGAAATCGGCGAAACCCAGCGTCCCGTCAAAGCTCTTCGCAAGAAGAGGCACGAACTCCCACTGATCGAGATAGGGGAAGTCGAGCCGAAAAAGACAGAAGACCACCATGAGGAAGATGAACGGAACCGCTGCTAGAAACACGGGTGCGCGCCACCGCCTATCGGCCCCAGCATCCGGCATGACCTATTCCTCGTACCGCTTTTTGAGATAGATTTCGAGGGACGCGAGGCGATGAACGTGGGTGTGATGGGCATGGACGCGCCTCCGGGCAGCACGGGCAATGGCCATCCGCTCTGCGGGATGGCGCAGGAAGTAGCGCACTTTCTCCTCGAGTTCGTCAAGGCTGGCGTACGTCACGACCTCGGTCTCGGGCTCGAGCAGTTCTTCGAGATCGGCCTGCCAATCCGTGATCAGAAAGCCGCCCGCGGCCGGGCAATCGAACACCCGCTGATTGACGGCCCACTTCATCTGCAGACTCGTTGTGTTGAGGTTAATCGCCGTTCCGCGATAGAACGCGGCGAGGTCCGTATGATATCCGACGGGGCCATCGGACATCGGCGTCACCGACCGCCAATCCGGATCGCCGCGCACCCTCACGCCCAGCGGCAGAAGCCGACGCACCATGTCCGCGCGTTGGCGTCGCGTCGCTTCGTAAACAACGGCCAGTTCGGCATTGCGCCGTTGACTGGAATCGAGAGAGGTCCACAACACGGCATCGAGCAGCGTCTCCATACCATCGGCGAACCGTTCGCGGTTGATACGGCCGCTGTCGATCCCATCGTGAATGGCCTTGATGACATCGGGCCGCTGGGCAAGTTTCGCCCAGGCCTCGTCGACTTGCGGAATCATCGAAGTGCCCACAAAAGCCAGGTCGCGATCGAATACGGCGGCCGGCGTGCCGTCGAAGATCTCGGGATCCGTGGCCAGCGGCATGTAGTACACATGGTCAAAACCAAGGGCTTTGAAGTGCGGGATATAGGCGCGTTCCCAGGTGGCGGCGACGCTGTAGTGCGAGCAGTGGACCTCGCGCCCGTAGAGGATCATCCGAGGCGTATCGGTGAACCAACTGACATACGGGATTCGGGCATCCTCGAAGAAGCGGGCGAACATACCGCCGATATCCATTCCGGCGTAATTCGAGGTGAGGATGAAATCCGGCTGAAATTCGCCGAGTGCCTGGAACAGGTTCGCGGCATCATCGCGCGTCATCTCGCCCACCATCACGGAATGAACCGAACGCGCTTGCCAACCCAACCGCTCTGCCGCGCGGAGCCAGCTCTGGTCGAAGAAATAGTCCGTCGCCAGAACGAGCAGCCGCGTTGCGCCGCGTCGGAATTTCGGGTAGTCGAGGAAACGCCGCATGCCGGGCGTGATCTGGAGTCGGGGACTGCTCATGGGGCTATGGTAGCGACAACGCCAACGCCCCATCAATTCGACGGAACGGGTGCGTGTCGCGACACGACTCCCGCCCCCCCGCGCGTGATCAGTCGATCACTCGCTCGATCCGGTTCTTGCCGTCGACGTGGACGATCTTCGGGCGGTACGCCTTGGCGGTCTCCGCATCCATGTCGGCGTACGTGAGGACGATGCAGAGGTCGCCGGGCTCGCCGAGCCGGGCGGCCGCACCATTGAGGCACACAGCGCCGCCGCCGCGTTCGCCTTCGATGAGGTAGGTCTCGAAACGGGCGCCCGTGTTGATGTTGAGCACCTGCACTTGCTCGTAAACGAGCATGCCGGCCGCCTCCATGAGAACCGGGTCTAGAGTCAGACTCCCTTCGTATGCGAGGCAGGTCTCGGTGATGGTCGCCCGGTGAACCTTGCTCTTGAGCATGTGAACCAACATGATCTTCTTTCCTCTCTCCGTCGCCATCTCGACTAGGCCCCTGCCGGAACGGCACACTTGATGTTATCGATGAGCCGGGTGTCGCCTACCCAAGCCGCCACGGCGAGCACCACGGTGTTTTCGATGCGAGTCACCGGACGCATGCTGACCGCGTCCACGAGTTCCACGTAATCGATGCGCACGCCGGCCATCTCGTCGCGTACGCCTTGGGTCAAGGCATCGGCGTCACGCTCGCCGGCTTCGAGTCGCGCGCGCGCCCTGAACAGCGCCCGAGACAGACACAAGGCTCGTTCGTGTTCCTCGGAACTGAGGTAGGTGTTCCGCGAGCTCATGGCCAGTCCGTCCGGCTCGCGCACGATGGGCATCTCGACGATCTCGACCCCCATGTCGAGGTCGCACGCCATCCGCGTGATGACTGCACATTGCTGGGCGTCCTTCTGGCCGAAATACGCGCGGTCGGGCAGCACGGCGTTGAATAGCTTCGTCACGACCGTGGCCACGCCACGGAAGAAGATGGGACGCGACGCACCGCAGAGACCTTCCGAGAGCCCTTCGACGTTGACGTAGGTGGCGTAGTCTTTGGGATACATGGCCTTGACGTCCGGGAAGTAGATCACGCCGGCGCCCATCTCCTCGACAAGCCGGCGGTCCGTCTCGAAGGTCCGAGGGTACTTGCCGAAGTCTTCGTTGGGCGCAAACTGCGTGGGATTCACGAAGATGCTGACCACGGTCACGTCATTGTCTACGACGGACGCACGGACCAGGCTGGCATGCCCCTCGTGCAAGGCGCCCATGGTCGGCACGAAGCCCACGGTCTTCCCGTGGGCCTTCTGCGCCAACGACCACCGGCGCATCTCATCGGCTGTCTCGATGATTCTCATTCGAAACCGTGCTCCTTACCCGGAAAGACGCCCTCCTTCACTTGCCTCACGTAGTCCGCGCAGCCTTGGCGCATGAGCGCACGCACATCGGCGAAGGTCTTGCTGAACTTCGCGAAACCCCATCCCAGCGCATCGTGCAGCACCAGCACTTGTCCGTCGCACGCCGGCCCGGCGCCAATGCCGATGGTTGGCACGCCGACGAGTTGGGAGATCTCGGCACCGAGGTCTGCAGGAATACACTCGAGCACGATGGCGAAACAGCCGATACGGTCGAGACCTTGCGCCTCCTCCTTGAGCCGTGCCCGGCTCTCGGGCGTCCGCCCTTGAACCTTGTAGCCGCCGATCTGGTGCACAGATTGCGGTGTTAGTCCGATGTGGCCCATGACGGGTATGCCGGCCCCGAGAATTTTGCGGATGGCCTCGCCGAACTTGTCGGCGGGCCCCTCAAGCTTGACCGCCTGCGCGCCGCCCTCGACGACCAGCCGGCCAGCGTTTCGCAAGGCCTCCTCGGGATTCACCTGGTACGAGAGGAACGGCATGTCGGCAACCACAAGCGCGTTCTCGACGGCCGCCGACACCATCCTGACGTGATGGACCATTTCGTCCACGGTGACCGTTAGCGTGTCGCGGCGGCCCATGACGACGTTGCCGGCCGAGTCGCCGACCAACACGACATCCACACCCACTTCATCGAGAATCTTGGCCGAGGGGTAGTCGTAGGCGGTCAGCATGGCGATCTTTTCGCCTCGCCGCTTACGATCGAGGAGGGATACTGCGGAGATGCGTGGCAACTGCTGATTCTCCTGAACCGTGACGTAACCGTCCCGGTCCCTGTTGGGCTCCAAGCGGAGCGGTTCAAGAGTCTACGCCAACTGTCTGATCACACGGCCTTGCAGGCCCGGCCGCGCAGCGAGTTCCGAGAAAGTGGATCGCGTAACCGGATCCACGGCCTCCGGCGCGATCTCGGCCAAGGGCATCAGCACAAATGACCGACCTCGGAACGCTCTGTGCGGCAGCGTCAAGTGCTCGGTTTGGAGAACGACCCACCCGAACGACACGACATCGATATCGATCGGACGCGGCCCCCATCGGAGCCCGGGGCGTCGTCCACCGCGCCACTCGATCGCCTTCACCTCCTGCAGGAGTTCAAGCGGACCCAGATCCGTCCCGACCTCCACCGCTAGGTTCACATACGCATTCTGGTCTTCGGGTCCCACAGGCTCCGTCTCGTACGCGTGAGACACGCGACGCACACGAACACCCATGGTAACCTCAAGCGCCTTCACCGCCGTTTGCAGGGCGGCGATTCGGTCGCCCATGTTACTCCCCAGACTGAGAAAGACGCCATCCAAGGTCTGTACCCGATTCCCATTCACGAGTATAGCAGACAGCAGGCTTCCGCGCAAACCCGTATAAAGACGCGGACGGGGCCGCCCTCTATGAGGACGGTCCCGTCCGCGAATTCACATGCATCCGCCGAGAGACTCGGCCGTTCTTACGTTAGGAGCGCTTGCGCAACCGACTCGTGGCGCCCGCGGCCAGCGCACTGGCCAGAAGGCCCAAGCCAATCAGGCCGGCGACAGGGAGCTCGTCTGCTTGGACATTCGCTCCGGCGCTCGCGACGAACTCCGCATAGCCTTCGCCCGGCGCTAGGGCATTGTACGCGTCGAGGTTGGTCACGCCATCGCCGTCGAAGTCGCCCAACGCGGAGAAGGGCTCATCGGCCGTCTTGCTGTTGGTGACACCGTAGATCTCGAAATCGGGAACCGTCAGCGTGAAGGCATCGATAATACCGATCAGCATGTCGATCTCATCGACCACCGACTGCGGGATCGGGCCCGAGGCCTCCGGCCCGAAATACTCGACCAAACCGAGGAATCCGGTCTTGTAATCCTCGAAATCGGCCAACAGTTCGGTCACCTGTCCCAAGAGGCCCGTAATGAGCGATTTCATCTCGGAGTTGAGGCCGCCCATACCGGCAAACCACTCGGACAGGAGCTGCAGCATGGGACTCACCGCGCCCACGATGCTCGAGTATTCCTCGATATCATCTCCAAGGTCGACCAGGTCCTGAGCCAATTCGCCGATCGTGATCGTATCGTCGCCGAGCGTAATCTCGGTGGAGATGAACGGCTCCCCAATAGCCAACAGGCCGGTTCCAATACCCGTATAGGTCGTGCCTTCGACCTCGCCTCCCTTGAGCAGGGCAATGGCCAACGGAAGGCTGTTAATCACATAGTCAACCTGGTCAATCAAATCGCCGAAGTAGTCGAGATTTGTGGCATACTGCTGCTTGATGAGCGTGTAGTACGAATTCACTTCATCCGTGCAGAGGACCGCGGCCAGCAACGCCATCTGGAAACTATCCGGAAGGCCGTCGCCGTAGGTCTCATCAGGCATCTGCTCGAGATCGAAGTCGTCCCACGTCTCGGGTACGGGGAATCCAATCCCACCCTCAATCTGCGCATTGATAATACCGAGGAGCAGCGTCATCAACTGGCCACCCGCCTCAACGAAGCCCGCGTGCGTGCCTTCATTCGCGCCCTCAGGATCCGTCTGATAAGTACACGTCGACTCATCCAGTGTCAACGCGTAGCCGGCCATCGGAGTCACCATGAGAGCTGCCGCCAGCAACCACACCATGTAACGCGCCTTCTTCATCGCTTATTACTCCTTACCTTGTCACTGCCCTTGTCCCCAAGAACAAACCACTTACCTATTCACAGCATCCCACATTTCGAGGGGTACCATCATCCATGCTCGGTTACGATACTCCGCAGATTGCACCCATTCTCCGCCTGCAACGCATTGTATGATACACCGCTTTCCTTCAAACGTCAATCCTTTTTTTGGCCCATTCTTCACTCGTCTCACGACTAGATTGTAGCAGAAGCCGTCCGTCTTGTCCATGTCCTCAGGCAGCCGTCAAAGGCCAACCACGTGTTCGAAAGCGCCGACGTCATAGTCCGACCCATCGCCCGTCGCTCCCGAGCCGAGTCCGTCGCCGTCCACACCGCGCGATCGACCGGCACGATCCGCCGTGACACTGCCATAGCGGGCAGAACCCACGTTCTGGCCGGCATCGATACACGGAGACTCCGCAGCCAGATCGAAGTCCCCGGTCTCGGGGGCCAATAACATCGGGTCGGCGTCGAAGTTTCCGTCCCCCTTGTAACCTCCCCGCACATCGCAGAAGCGCACCAAGGGAACCGAACTCTCGTCCCGGTTGCAGATGACGTCGCGTCCTTCTTTATCCCATAGGATACAGTTGATGATCGTGGGCGACGAAGCCTGGTTGCCAATAGCGTCGCCGGCGATGGCTCCCCAATTATTGAAAAACGTACAATTCACAATACGGCTCGACGAGCCGTCTCGGTTGCAGATCCCGGCGCCCAACGCCAGAGCGTAGTTCGCGGCCAGCACACAGTTGGCAAGGGATGCCGGTGATTCTTGGTTGAAGAGGGCTCCGCCTTCCATGGCGGTCCAGTTATTGAGGAAATCGCAGGAACGGATTCGAGGGGACGAGAGGCGGTTCGCCATTGCGCCGCCGTTGGCCATGGCCGTGTTGTCGAGAAAGACACACTGGGTCATGAGTGGCCACGCCTCGCGGTTGTACATCCCTCCGCCGGTGTTGGTGGCGCCGTTACCCTCGAAGAGGCATTCGGCAATGGTGGGCATACCGCCGCGGTTGTACATGCCCGCACCAAAGGCGGCGATATTGTCGACAAAGGTGCAGTGCCGCACGACGGGCGAGGCATAGGCGTTGTACATGCCGCCGCCGCGCGCGAACTCGCCGCTTTCCCCGGAAGCCCGGCCGTTGCGTATAACAAACCCATCGAGCACGGCGCCGTTTGTTCCCACCACGACATGGTACGCCGGAGTGCCCGAGCGCGCGACCAGCCCGTCCAGGATGGTTTCGTTCACTGGCCAGTCGCGTTCGTCACGTTCGGATTCGCCGCCGGCAAAGCCGCCGTACAAATCCACACCGGCACGCATCACGAGGGCGCCCGATTCTGAGGGACGTGGCTCGTTGTACAGGCCTTTCGCCACCCAGACCTCACCGCCTCCAGCGCCCGCCGCCGCCTCGATGGCCGGCTGAACGGTGGTGAAAGCCGTGGCCCAGCTCTTCCCATCTTCTTGATCTGTGGGATTGCTTCGATCGACGTAGAAGACCCCCTCCCCTTCGCCTTCACCTTCTCCCTCGCCCTCCCCTTCCGTCGCTTCGCGACGCGCCACGACTTGAATCACGGCTTCACCCACGTCGGACGTGACCGTAATGACGCCGAGGTTCTCCTTCTCGGCAAGGGCTGCACGGTCAATAACGACATCCATCGTTCTGGGATCGTTGAAGGATTCGCTCATGCCCTCAGGCGGCAACACCTGAATCCAGGCGGCGGCGGTGCTCGCCGTGAAGTAGAGGACGCTTCCCGAGTCCCCGGCGTTCCACACGAGAAAGGACCACTGAACACCCCGTGTCCCGAAATCGTAGACCGTATCCGAAACGGCCAGACTCGCCTTCGCCTCCGGTAGGGGCTCGATGGGACAACCCGCGAACATCGCGCCCGTCGTCACAAGTAGGGCTGCACACGCAATCCGAGGCAGTCGCATACCGACATCCTCCCATATTCGACGATAAACCACGGAATCCAGAGTATACCACAGCGTAGCGCCAACACCAACGAAACGACTCCATGGGCAGCAGGCCCGCAAACACACGCGCAAGTAGATAGATGTTAAGGTTTAGTAGTAATATTATATAGATGTGTAGTCAATCTACCCAAAGCCCCGCGTGCCGTCAAGGGTCGCCCCGGACGTCCTGCGATCGCCCAGACGCCCTTCCGAATCTCATCACGATGCAGAACGTACGCGCCGTCGCGTGTTCGGCGTTTCCCATCGCACATCGGGTTCCGCCAACCACACAGGACTTCAACACCATGAAGACCCGAGTCGGCCCAAGAGGAAGACGGGGGAGGGATTCGGCCCGTGCACGCGTCCAGCGAAGGCATGTGTCGGGCCAGTGTGATGTGGGTTGATTGAATCTTGACAAAAGAGAGGAGACGGAGTAAACTCTTTACAAAGTTGTGGTTTATGGATTTCCGCGAACCGCGGCACGGCAGCACGGGAAAGGTTTCGATCGTGAAACACATAAGAGGCATATCCGCCACCCCCGCAAGCGCAAACGAAGTCCAGTTCATCATCTGCCAACTCAGTCTCCTCCTCAGCGAGTTGTTGGGATTCAAGGGCGGAAGCTCGCCCTTGCTGGATTTCATCAACTTGCAGTGCGATCTTCCCCAAGCCAACGACTAGGACCGAATCTGCAAGGTATCAGGTCGACGGGAGGCCGGGCTGAGCAATGGTTTGCGGCCAAGGTCCCGTGTGAAGGGTACAGTTCACGTTTCCCTTTCCCCCGAAATGCGACCGAAGGAGAGAACGGCGTTGTGCTTTCTTGGGTTGGCAGGGGGGCATGTTCTTTCCTACCTTCGTCCGGTTCCCGCACCTCGGGTGTTACCCGCCGACTCCCCGCGGCCCCGGTGGCACCAAGAGCCTTCTCTGCTCTCAACGTAGAGGTCCGCCCTGTGCTTGATTGCCTCTGGCATGCCGGCCACAATCCGAACTCTGACAATGCGGGCCGAGAGTACCGTGCCGGGTGTACGTGCCTCACGTTCGCTTCCGTCCTTTCGGTGGTATCATTAGGGCATGGGCTTTCTGCATTTGGATCGCGACGATGCTCTGCGCCCGCTGGGGCTAGGACCGATCGGGGCATTGGGGCCCATGCTTTGTTCCGGTAACGATTTAGGGGCAGGAAAACTATTGACAGAATGACCTCGTTGACGCATAATATAGAAAATAGGGTACCGTTAGGCTCGTGCATCGAGAGGTCCCGGAGCTCGGTGCGGGGCGTTGTTGGATAGCGATGGACATAGACGTGCGCCTTCACAGAGGTGAACCGGGGCATGGACGCGTGGTGCATTTAGGCCCGCAGCGAAAAGGTGAATGAGCATGAGAGCTAAACCGATGCGATGGATGGGACTGGTAGGCCTTCTGGTCAGTGGCAGCATGTTGATGATTGGTTGTCCGGCCCTGGATATTGTGGCCATCCCGGATAAGGCGCTCGAGTCGGCCATACGCGCCGAGTTGGGACTTCCCTTCGGCCTGCTCATGGACGGCGAGCTGAAGCGGCTCAAGGAGCTGGACGCACGGTCGTTGGCCATTCGGGACCTGACAGGCCTCGAGCATTGCACGAACCTGACGTGGCTCAACATCGAGGGCAACGCCGTGTCCGATATCACGCCGCTCACGCCGTTGGGCAGTCTGACCTATCTGAATATCGAGAGCAACGATATCACGGACTTGTGGCCGTTGGCCGGCCTGTTCAGTCTTACCGATCTGCTGCTGTCCGACAACGAAGTCTGGGACTTGGCACCTCTCGTGGCGAATGCGGAGAACGGGGGGATTGGCTACGGCACGGTGGTGACCCTGAGCGAGGGCACGCTCGTTGACGCCCAAGGCGAGATGTCGCCCGCAACGACCGACCAGATCGCGCGTCTGACGGCCGAGGGCGTTACGGTAGTGCTCACGACGACCACCAACAAGTCAAGTGCCAACGAGTAGGCTCACACGCAGGACGTGCGGCCACCAGGCCGCTCACAATACAGAGGACGACGAAACCGCCGCGCGGTCAACGCCTCGTTGCGGTAATCTGGTGAGAGTGGAGTTGCATCCCATGAACCTTCGCATGACGCGTCTTCCCCTCCTGGCCTTACTGATCTGCGCGACCGGACTGGTGGGTTGTCCGTTACTCGTGCCGACGCCGGAACTCAGCGTGTCACCCCTTGCCGTGAACTTCGGTCCGTCCGGCGTTCATGAAAGCCTCACGATCGCCAACACAGGCAACGGGACACTGCGCTGGACCCTTGAAGAGGTCGTCTGGAATGATCAGGGCTCCGGCACAGGGACCTGGGTCGCAACGGATATCCCGTGGCTGACGGCCACGACGTCGAGCGGGGCAATCACCTCCGGCGTGAAGCAGGTGGAGTTGCTGGCGGATCGGGCCGATATGGCGTCGGGTCTGTACAACGGGACGGGCGTGCGTATTGCGTCCAACGGCGGCACATCGGTTGTCCGAGTTGCGATGACGGTCGAGGCAACGATGGTCGTCAATCCGATGAGCATCGGACTCCCCCTGGACGCCACCTCCACCAGTTTTGGCATCCAGAACCGGGGAACCACGACCCAGAACTGGCACGTGGATTTCCTGACCGACGCCGACGACCTGTCGACCACGGCCGCGTTGCCGGCGTGGCTCACGGTCACGCCCCAGGAAGGCAGTCTTCGGAGTGGCGAGCAAGTCAACGTCGCACTCGCGTGGCCTGCTTGGACGGACACGCCGCAGGACTTCGCGCTGCTGGTCACGAGCCACACGGATCGCGCCGTTGTCACGGTGTCCTTCGGCACGTCGGATCTCGTGGTCACCCCATCGCCGTTGGTGTTCTACGGTTTGGGCGACGCCGCCACGGTCACGATTACGAATAACGGCACGGCGGCCGTGGGTTGGCAACTCGTGTTGCGCAATCTGGTCGATGCGGAGGGCAAGGTGCCCGTAGCCCTTGACACGACGGCGGGAGTGACCTCGGCGGGCCAAGCCTCCACGGTTCAAGCCACGGTGAACGAGACCGACCCGGACCATGTGCTGTTTGGCGAGGGCTCGTACGCGCTCGTCGTGAATACCGAGAAGGTACAGTTCGTCATCCCCATCCTTATCGAGGCGTCGAATCTACCCGTGATCACGGTTTCGGATCCGCCCAATCCGAACGTACAAGACCCCCCGCCCGTGCCGATCTCTACCCTTGACTTCGGCGACGAGAGCTACCAGCAGGTGTTTTACATCGCCAACACGGGCCCGGTAGGCTCAACCCTGTATTTCCGGATCACGCACGAGGATGAAGGAGAGGCGAACCCGCTGCTGGACTCGATCACGCCGGCGGAGGGTTCCACGGAAGGCGATGATCCGGTGTTCTACATGGCGGACCGCGGAGATTTCATTCACGGGGTGCCTGTCACCGTCACGATCAATCGGAATAACCTCACCGATCCGGTCGAGTACCGCGTCATCACGGTCACCGCGTGGGACAGCGAGTTCCAGCGTCCACTCGATGCGCTCGATCCGGTCACGCTCAACATTCGCGTCGAGCGGCCGCCCATCCGTTTCGAAGGTGCGCAGCACCGCTCGAGGCCCCCGTTCATGCTGCGGTTCGTCTTCCGCCTCCGCGACACGCTCGGCAAGGCTATCGACACCCGCGATCCCGAGATATTCGCCGCGCTCCAGAACGCCTTCACCGTCTACGAGGACGGGACCCGGCTCACCGGCGAAACCAACCACTTCGTGACCTACGCGGAAGACCTCCGGTACGACCTGGTCTTGCTGCTCGACTACACCGGAAGCATGTTCGAGACGGTAGGCAACGACCCGCTCTTCACCGACAGCGCGGATCCGCTGGCCGATCTCTACGCCGGCAAGAGCGACACCCCGGATGATGAAGGTATCGTCGGTCAATTCCTCCGCGATCTGCCCGATTCGTATCAGCTTGCGTTGATGGAATACCATGATCGCCAGCAGGGCGATCGCCTGATCCATCCGTTCAGCACGAGCGACGATTCGCTGATTGCCGGGCTGAAAGCATTCACGCTCACTCCAGGCGCCCACGGTGTCTCTGAGATTTATGACGCGCTGATCGAGGCCTGCACCCGCCTCGCGGAAAAGGATGCCGGCGCCGAACCGTTCATCACCGATGCCGACGTGCGCGCGGTGGTCTTCATCTCGGATGGGCGCGACACCTCCTCGTCGGCGGCGCTGTCCGAAGTCATCTCCGTCGCCCAGGAAAACAAGGTCCAGCTCTATCCGATCGCCTTCGGCGGAGAGGCGGACAACGCGCCGCTGATCGCCATGGCCAGCGAAACGGGCGGCCACTTCTACCAAGCGAAGTATGTCTCCGGCCTCGAGGGTCAGACGCTGGAAACGGTGCTGGTGCGCGATCCCGAGGATCCTCGCCTCAACGCGCCCGGCACGCTCATCACGGATCTGGAACGGCAAATCGTTCTCACGTATGTATCGCCGATCCCGGCGGGCGCGGGCTCGCATACGTACACGCTGACCGTCGACTACAGCGGCGATGAAGGCTCGGTCGAAAACACCGTGCTGTCCGGCGAGAACCTGATGGCCGAGGGCGACGTGCGTGCCGGCCAGATCTCCCTCGTTACCTCGGGGATCGTCGGTCACCGCGCCGACGTGTTCGTCCGCGCCGAGTACGTGCCGCGCGATGTTCACGGGTTCCGGTTCCGCATTGTCACGACACCGGAGACCGTTCTGACGGCCGACGACGTGGCACTCGCCGGTCTGCTGGGCGATGCGGACGGCAAAGCCGGCACGTGGCGGCTCATCGATGAGGGTAATAACGTTTTTCGTATCACGACGAACACCGCCGGAGCCTTGGCCTATGGCAGCTTCGGCAACCTGCTGCGCGTCACATTCGACGGCATCGACGACGGATTCCAGGTGGGAATCCGCATTGACAACAGTCTCTACGGCCCGCCGACCAACGCCTTCTTCCAGTGCCCCACCGAGCACTTGGTGCTCTCCGCATCGCCGGACATCGTGGCCGTGCCGCTGGATAACGTCATCCTAATTGAGGACGGCTTCGATCCGTCCGCACCGGATGCGTTCGACTCGGACGATGACGGAACGCGCGACTTCGACGATCCGTGGCTTCTGGATCCCGCCGCTCCCCCACTCTTGGTCTCGCCCGTCGATGTGGATTTCGGCAGCGTCGACACGACCGCTGTGGTGCGACTGACCAATGAACGGTTTGACGACTTGGTCTGGCAGGTGGACGGGAGTATTGCCGGCCTTGCGTTCAGCGTGGGCACCACCGCAGCCCAGGCCCTCGCTGTCGGCGGTCAGCAGGACTTGACGCTGACCCTCGATCGCAGTTCATACGCGCCGGGCTCTTACGTGCGGGCCTTCACCATCGTTACAACAAACGCGGCCGGCCTCAGCACGGAACGCTTCGACGTCAAGGTGTCGTTCACCGTGGCGTCCGCGCTCACGGCGGCCCCGACCCGTCTGGATTTCGCCGCCTGGGTCGATGCTGCCGACCTCACACTGGGCAATGCGGGCGCCGACGCCGTCGACTGGACGCTGACGGTCGTGGATCCGGACCATCCGGCCGCCACCGAACCGCCCGAGTTCATGATCTTCGATCCGCCGGTCTTGGCGGGCAGTATCGCCGCGGGCGGAGCGAACGTAGTGTCGCTCACGATCAACCGTGCCCATCCGGATCTGGCCGAGTACGGCACGTACGCGTACGAGCTCATCGCAAGGGCCACCACAGTCGCCGGCGTAGGCCGCGGCACGGTGCGGATACCGGTCGAGATTGTGGTAGCGGGCCACCCGGAGCTCCACGTGCTTCATGAGGACGCGGAGGTGAACCCTGCGGAAGGGCTTTGGATGCTCATGGGGCAAGAATCCCTGGACATCGTTCTCCGTAATGAGGGCGATGAAGCGATGACATGGGGTCTGTCGCTCACGTATCTCGACAATCCGAGCATTGCCGCCGCAGGTTTGCCCATGGCCTTCTCGCCCTCCGAAGGCGCGCTGGCAAGCGGCCGCGAAACCACGGTGCACCTTGTTGTGGATCAGCGGGCGTTGATCCAAGTCCTCGGCGAGGGCAACCATGCGTTCCGGCTGTCCGTAGCGTGGGATCTGGGCGTGTTCGACATTCCGTTGACCATCAATCTCGAGCCGTTGCCGACCATCGCCACGGTGAAGGAGCCAGAGGCCGGGCTCTCGAATCCACCGGTCGAGTTTATTGACACGCTGGATTTCGGTACGGATGAGTACCAGATGGTGTTCTACCTGGCCAACATCGGCCACCAGGACTCCAAACTCTATTTCGACATCGAGAACGAAGACGGGGTCTCCGTCACCCCACTCGTGGCCGATGTGACGCCGCTGCAAGGCTGCCCCGAGGACGATCCGAGCGCCGCTCACTTCGAGTACGCTTCCCGCGTGGTCGCTGCGTCGCCGATTGTTGTCACAATCGACCGCAACAACATCGACGGCGAAGTCGCGTTTCGTACGCTGACGATTGTCGCCCGCGACAAGTCGTTCCGCCGTGAACTGACGGCCGTTGATCGGCTGGATCTCAAGATCCGGGTCGAGCGGCCGCCGCTGCGGTTCGAGGGCGCTCAGAACCGATCGAGGCCGCCCTTCATGCTCCGTTTCAACTTCCTGTTGCGCGACCGTTTCGGCAATGCCATTGACACGCTCGATCCCGGCATCTTCGCCGAGCTCCAGAATGCCTTCTCCGTGTATGAAGACAAGGTCTTGTTGCCATCCACGGAGACGAACCACTTCGTCACCTACGCCAAAGACCTGCGCTACGACCTTGTTGTGCTCCTGGACTATACGGGAAGCATGTACGCGGCCGCGCAAGCGGAGTTCCCTGGCGTCGCCCATCCGCTCCAACGCCTGTACGCCGGCGATCCGGCAAATCCGGCCGATGAAGGCGCCGTCGGCGCGTTCGTCCGAGACTTGCCCGATTCCTACCGCATCGCGCTGATGGAATACCACGATCGCCAGCAGGCTGACCGTCTCGTGCATGGATTCGACACCAAGGACGACGCCATCATTGCGTCGTTGCAGGGTTTCTCGTTGCCTCAGGCCTTCCACGGTGCCTCGCAGGTGTACGACGCGCTCGTGGATGCCGTGGCGCGTCTGGTCGAGAAGGATCAGGGCGCGCTGCCGCTGGTCGAAGACGCCGATGTCCGGGCCATTGTGTTCATCTCGGATGGCTGGGACACGTCGTCAAGCGCGTCGCTGAGCGACGTCATCACCGTGGCGAAGGCCGCTCGCGTACGTCTGTATCCGATAGGTTTCGGAAGCGATGTGAACCTGGTCAGCCTCATCAGTCTCGCCACCGAAACCGGCGGTCACTTCTATCGCGCGCCGAAGGTGCAAGACTACGCCACGCAGGACCTCCTGGATCTCTTGGCCCATGACTCGAAGAGCGACGATGACGCGGCGCCGGGCATTGTAGCTACCGAGCTGGCCCGGCAGATCGTGCTCACGTACATCACGCTCCTCCCGGGCCCCCACCAATATCAGGTGCGCGCCACATTCCGGGGCGACACCGGATCGATCGAGGACACGGCCGCGCTCTCGAACGACACTCTCGACGGCGACGTGCGCGCAGGCCAAGTCTCGATGAGCACCACCGGCATTTCGGATGAGTCAGCCGAGGTCTACGTCAGGGCGGACTATGTGCCTCGGAATATCTCGCGGTTCCGGTTCCGGCTGGTGCCGTCGAACCATACCGCCATTTCCCCCGACGCGATCGAAATGGTGGGGCTCTTGGAGGACGATGGTATGCCGCCCGATGACTGGCGGATCATCGCCGAAGGCAACAACATCTTCACCATTGTGGCAGACGAAGGAAGCTTCCTGCCCTACGGTTCGTTCGGACAGCTCCTGCGCATCACGTTCAGGAACGTCACGGCGTCGTTCGAACTGGGTCTGCGCGTGGACAACAGCCTCTACCTTGATCCTCCGAACACGACCTTCTTCCAGAGTCCTCTCGAGAATCTGGTGATCGCGTCCGGCGCGTCCGATGTGGTCGCCGTGCCGATCGAGGATATCTACCTCGTGTCCGATGGCTTCGATCCGCATGCGACAGGGGCCTTCGATGCCGACAGCGATGGCACCGGCGACTTCGACGATCCGGAGCCGCTCAACGCCGACTACCCGGCCCCGTTCGCCGCCCCCACACTGTTCGACTTTGGCTCTGATCGGATTGCGGCAACACTGAACCTGACCAATCAGCGGTTCGAGGACGTCACCTGGACGCTGGCCGACGATGTACCGTGGCTGACCGTGTCCGTAGTATCCGGCGCATTGCCGGTCGGCACGGAGACGCCGGTGGTTCTCACGGTGGATCGAACAGGCCTCTTCCCCGGACGCCACGCCGATACCCTATCACTGGAACTGAGTAGCCTCGCGGGCATGAGTGTGCAGCGCGTCGAGCTGCGCGTCAGCCTCACGGTTCCACCGGGACTCAACGTAGCGCCAACCGACCTGGCGTTTCCGGCAGCGGTGGCGGATTCGGCCTTCACGGTGGCCAATGTGGGCACGGTTCCGTTCGACTGGACGGTCGAGCCCGTCAATCCGGACTATCCGGACGAGGTCATTCCGTGGCCGACCGCGCTTTCGGCCACCACGGCAGCCAGCGGCACCCTTGCCGTGGCCGGCGAGGCCGTTGTAGGGCTCCACGTGGATCGAAGCTCACTCGATCTCGGCCAATACACGTATATGGTGCGGGTAACCACATCGCCGGACATGGGCGAGCAACTCGTTTCCATCAACGTTGTCGTGGCCGGTACACCAAACTTGGTCGCTACGGAGCGTGGTGTCGAGCTCGAGCAGAACGACTCGATCTGGATCAGAACAGGACAGGAAGCGCTTGATCTGAACCTGCTCAACGACGGTGATGACCGCCTCACTTGGGCGCTGGAGCTCGTGCACGATCCGGAGGCGGGTGTCAGCGTACCGGTCGACACGATGCCGATCACGGTGGTGCCATCCGAAGGCGCCATCGAGTCGGATGATGACACCACCGTCACGATCTCGGTGAATCAAGCCACGTTGCTCGAGCAGCTCGGCGAAGGCAGCCATCGGTTCCGGCTGACGATCGAATGGGATCGCGACACGCTGAACCTGTGGCTCTTCATCGATCTGAAGGCCATGCCGGTGATCTCCGTGAACAAGTCGACGCTCGACTACGGAAACGATCCGGAGAGCCTCGAAGCCGTGTTCGAACTGGCCAACGTCGGCGAGTTGTACTCGGAGCTTCACTACGCGTTCGAGGTGATCGATGAGCCCAATCCGCAGACACCGCTCATCATCAATGTGCAGAATCAGAGGGAATCCGCTACCGGTACGCTGCGTGTCGAGAATCCCCTCGCCTACCCCGTCGAGGAGATCCGCGTCAACATCGACCGCAGCCAGGTGCTCGCGCAGGTCGAGCGTCGGACGCTCCGCGTGTACGACACGGAAATCCCCGCGGTCGAGCCTGTGGACATCGTGATCCGTGTCGAGCAATCGCCGCTTACCATCGAAGGGGCCATTAACCGGAGCCGGCCGCCGTTCATCATGCGGTTTGTGTTCCTCGTGCGTGACCGCGTGGGTCAGGTCATCACGACGCGAACCGCTGAAGATCGGGCATGCCTCGAATTCGCCGTCGAGGAAGACGGACTGCTTCTCGATCCGGACGAGACGAGCCAGTTCGTCACCGGCCCCGAGAACCTCAAGTGCAACGTGGTGCTGTTGTTGGACTACACGGGCAGCATGTACAACGCCGGCGTAGGGGATCTCGAGCATCCGCTCGAGCCGGGCGAGGCCATCGACCTCATGGTCGAGGCGGCCAAGGGCTTCGTTGACGATCTGCCGCCGACGTATCGTTTGGCGATCATGGAGTATCACGACAAACAGCAGAGCGACCGGCTGATCCACGGTTTCACCAACGACAAGGAAGCGCTCAAACTCGCGCTCGATACCTTCGCGCTAGCGCCGCCGGATCACGGCGCGTCGGCCATCCACGACGCCCTCGTGAATGCGTGCGAGATACTCGAGGCCGAAGATCCGGCCGAGACCATCCCGTTTGACGATGCTGACGTGCGGGCCGTGGTCTTCATCTCGGATGGCTGGGACACGTCGTCCGTCAATGAATTGAAGGACACCGTCGACTATGCCCAGGACGCGCGCGTCCGCCTGTATCCGGTTGGTTTCAGCGGAGGCGAGACGGTGAACAACGCCAGCCTCGTCACGCTCGCCACCGAGACGGGCGGTCACGTGTACTACGCGCCCGAGGTCCGCAGTCTCGACGAGATCCTGGCCAACGAGAAGGGCTTGGCCCTCGACGGAACCACCGGACCGCTGGCCGGACTCGGTGGCACGTTCGATATCTGCAATACCTCGCTGAGTGCGTTCTCGTGGACGATTGCCCCCCCAGCCGCGGGGTGGCTCACGGTGGACGAACCGTATGCGGGCGCCTCGGTCGCCGGCGCGTGCCGGACCGTTTCCTTCGTTGCGGATGACTCGGGGCTCACGCCCGGCACGTACACGGACGTAATCCTCGTTCATGCTCAGCAGGAAGGCACGGGCGATGAAACACCGGAGGTACTCGAGGCCGCCGCAACGGCGCAACTGCGCGTCAAGTCCGGCGACCCCTCGGCCCTGAGCATTAGGTTGACGGATGTGGACGGCCGGATCTGGCGTGAGCTCAAGAACCAGGTCGTGCTGACCTACGTCTCGCTCATCCAGGAAGGCACGCACTCGTACAACATCCACGCGACGTACACGGACGAGAACAACAACCAGTTCGAGGGCGACTTCGAACGGGATGGCGTGTATTGGCTTGGCGACGCTATCCAGGGCCAGATCTCCCTGTGGACGACGACGCGTTTCGCCAATGGCCCGAACGCGCTGGGTAACTATACGGCCGAGGCTTACGTGCGCACGGACTACGTGCCGCGGAACATCAGCATGTTCCGGTTCCGTTTCTTCACAACGTTCACGCCACCCGAGGACATGCCGGAGGCCGTGACGGCCGACATCTTGGCCCATCTGCCGTCTATCCGCGATGCCCACGTCGAGTTGGCCCCGGACGGGCTTCTCCGGAACTGGCGCCTGATCTCGGAAGGCGACGGGGTGTACACGGCCCTGACGGAGCAGAGCAATCCGCTCCAGTTCGGCGCGTTCGGCAACCTCCTTAGGATCACCTTCTCGGATCTGAACGACTACGTAGCCGCGTTCGACGCTGTGGCCGATCTCCCCTACTTCGAGATCGGCTTCCGGCTGGACAACACGCTGTACTACAGCCCCGCCGTTCCGCCGAGCACGCCGTCACTGACGAAGTACTTCGTGTATCCGGGCGGATACCTGAATCCAGGCCGGACGCTGATCGTCGGCACCGGCTCTGATGTCGCAACACCCGCCAAGGAACCACTGGATCTGACGCTCACCGGTTTCGATCCGGAGGCTCCCTATGCGTGGGACAGCGACGAGGATGGTATCACCGACTTCGACGATCCCGATCCCTTCGACGGCAGTGTTCCAGCGCCGTTTGTCATCCCGCAGGTAGTGACCTTCGCCGGCTCCGAAACGACGTCGTCCTTCACCGTGCGCAACAATCGCCTCGACACCTTCGGGTGGCTGGTGACGGGGATGCCGTCGTGGGTTGCCGCGCCGGTGATCGGCACAACCGGCACGTTGGCGCCCGGCGCATCCACCACGGTGGCCGTCACGGTAAGCCGGGCGGGGTTGGCGGCAGGCGTCTACTACGGATCCATCGCGCTCGAGACGGATTTCGGCGCACGCCATATTGAGGTGAGCATGGTCGTCCCGTAACCGAAGCCCCCGGTCCAGTAACGGCGGCGACGGTTCGAGTTGAGACGTTTTGGCTTTCGTGTTCCACGATGGTCGTCCGGACGGCGATCACCGATGGGACGCGGACGTGGCTTCATCTGACGATGCAGCCACCCGAGGAAGACAAGGGAGTAGAACATGGCACGGATAGCAGGTCGGCTGGCTCCACTGGGCCTCATCATGGCGCTCGTGAGCACTGTCGGGTGTCCCTTTGCCACGCCCCGGCTGTTGGTAAGCCCACAGGCCGTCAGCTTCGGCTCGGACGGCACCGAGGCGTTTTTCCAGATCGAGAATACGGCATCGGGCATCCTTTCATGGCAGATCCAAGAGGACCTCCATTGGCTGCAAGTCACACCGCGCGGCGGCGATGGGTCGTCTCAGGGCACAACGGGCACCGAGGTCGATACGATTGACCTCCGCGTCATCCGTGCCGGCCTGGCAGCGGGCCAGTACTCGGGGGAGATCCTGGTCACGTCGAACGGCGGTTCCTTGATCGTGCGCGTGAGCATGGAGGTGACCGCCCCGGCTACGCTCTCCGTGTCGCCAAGCGTCCTCGATCTCGGCGAGACCGACACGCAAGCCACGTTCATGATTACGAACAGTGGGAGCGAGGCACTGCAATGGAGCCTGCGCGCCTCGGCCACGGCTGGCTGGCTGACCGCTCAACCGGTGTCCGGCACGCTGGGCAACGGCAGCGAGACGGTTCAGGTCACCGTGAACCGGTCGGGCCTGGCGGCCGGTCCCTATGAGGCCGGCATCGACGTTTCCGGAAATGGCCTGAGCGCAACGGTCACGGTGCGCATGCGCGTCCGCGCGCGGCTCCTGGTCGTCGAGCCTCGAGATCTGGATTTCGGCACCTCCGGCGTCCAGCAGACTTTCGCGGTGAGCAACGGCGGCCCAGAAGCCTTGACCTGGGCCGTGGGTGTGGCAGCGGACAGCTTCCCAGCGTGGGCAAACGTCGCCCCGACCGCAGGGGTCGCGACCACCGGTGCCACCACGGTTACGGTAACCATCGATCGCTCGGCTGTGGACTTCGACAGCAATGGTGAGCGCGAGGCCCAGTTCTCGGTCACGTCGGAGGGCGGTGGCGGCACGGCCACCGTCACCCTCGCCGTGCACCGGGCCGCATTCTCTGTCGCGCCGCCCGAGCTGGACTTCGGCGCCGAGACCGAGACACTGAACGTCACTATCAACAACCACGGCGCATCGGGTTTCACCTACACCGGGGCGGCCGGGACTGCGTGGCTGACGCTGCCAACCCCGTCGGCGGCCGTGCCGGCGGGCGGTTCTGTAGAAGTGGCGATTCAGGTCGACCGGACTGGCCTAACGACGGGATCGTACAAGGGCGCCGTCACCCTGAGTGGGGCCGGCCACACGGAAGTGGTGCCGGTGAGCATGACGGTACCTGCGCCGCCGACCCTCGCCGTGTCGGATAATCAGCTCGTGTTCGCGGCGAAGGATTGGGACAAGGTTCTCGCCCTGTGGAACGCCGGCACAGGTACCGTGAACTGGGTGCTCGACACACGCGGGCTGCCCGAGTGGTTGTCCGTGGCGTTGTCCGGACAGGCGGCCGCGCCCGATATCTTGCAGGGAACCTTGAGCGGCACCGCCACCGATTCGCTACGTGTCTCCGTCAATCGGCGAGGCATGGATCCCACCACCGCGAGCGCCAATCTGGTGTTCACCGCAACCGACAGCGCCGGCAATGCGCTCGCCGGCCAGACCGTCCGTGTTCAGATGACGGTAGCGCCTGATCCTGTGCTCGGCGTGGACACGGGCAGCGGCCCCGGCGAGGTGGATCTCGGCACATCACTCAGCGAAGCGGCAATCTCGTTGTTCAACCTCGGCACCGGCACGTTGACCTGGAGCATCGATGTGACGGCCCTGCCCCCGTGGTTGGCCATCGGCCCCCTGCCGCTTGAGGGCGCTATCGAGACCAACGAAGAAGTCCACGTCCTCACGGTGACCGTCAATCGCGTCGGCCTCCCGAGCGGCGACTATGAACACACCGTGAACGTCGTGTCCAACGGGGGCACGGTAGCCGTCACCGGCAAGATGACGGTTCCGCGGCCTGTCTTGACGGCTACGCCCGCCGTGGTCGACATGGGCGCCACGGAGACAAACGTGCCGGTGTCGTTCAGCAACACCGGCGGCGGCGTCCTGGTGTGGGAAGGCAAGGTGGCCAAGGAGTATCCTTGGCTGAGCCTGTCACCCACCGCCGGCGAAATCAACACGGCCGCACCCCAGACTGTCACCATAACCGTGGACCGTTCGGGCATCGCCCACGGCTCCTACGAAGGCTTCATCGACCTTGCCTGGAACGACAGCAATCTCACGCGGCTTCGCGTGATGATGACGGTGCCCGGCCCGGTTCTGTCGGTGACGCCGCTTTCGTTGGCTTTCGGCCCGGCTAACACGGAGCAGATCCTCACGGTCCGGAATAGCGGCGATACGAACCGCGTTCTAACCTGGAGCGTGACCGAGCTTCCGTTGCCTTGGGCCACCGTCGATCCGACTGTCGGCACGACGCTCGCCGAAATGGATCCGGTGCGCGTGACCATCGCGCGCTCCGGCCTGGTCAAGGGTTCGTACCAGGGCAGCATCGTCTTCACGTCGAACAACGGTAACCAGACAATTCCCGTGGCCATGGAAGTCGGCGCCCTCTCGGTTAAGCCGGCGTCCTTGGTCATCGAGAGCCATCAAGACGCCGTGACCTTCGTCATCGAGAACCACGTGCGCGGCACTCTGGCCTGGGCGGCCACCAAGACCGCGCCCTGGCTCGACCTCTCCCCTGCTGCCGGCGAGATCTCGATGGGCGGCCGGGCGACCGTGATGGCAAGCGTCTCACGCGATGGCTTAGCCACGCAATGGTATGAGGACGCCATCACCTTGGCCGCACCGGCCGAAGGTTACGTGCAGGCGGTCAATGTCCGCATGCGCGTAGCCGGATTCGAACTGACGCCGGACCAGGTGGACCTTGGCGAAATCGACGTCGCGACCGACGGCGCCTTCGAGGTGCGCAACATTGCTGACGCCGCCATCCAGTGGACGGCTTCGGTTTCGGCCGATGCACCGTGGCTGACTACGGACGCCGTGCCCGACACGGAGACGCCCTTCGGTGCCACCACGACCGTGACCGTCACGGGCGATCCGACGGACCTGGCCCCCGGCCACTACGCCGGCACGGTCACCATTGCCCAGGGCGACGACACCGACACGGTTGAGGTCAGCATGACGGTGCCGGCCCCGCCCGCGCTCACCGTGAGCCCCACCACGCTCAATTTCGGCGCCACGGCCACCGACAAGCTCGTGGCTATATGGAACTCCGGCGTCGGTGAAGTCAACTGGATCATCAATTCGGCCGCACTCCCGGCCTGGCTGTCGGTTTCGCGCTCCGTGGGCACGGTGCCCACCGATGATGAAGCCACGCACGCCGTGCTTGTGTCCATCGATCGACGGGGTTTGCCGGCCCCCTCATCCCACGCGGCGGGCATCGTCGTGAACGCCACGGATCAGGACGGCAACGCGTTGGCGCCCAAGACGGTCAACGTGTCCATGGCAGTCGCCGCCGCGCCGGTGCTGAGCATCGAGACTACTCCGGCACAGTGGGACGCTAACGGCAAGCCTCTCCTCGCACTTGGCCTCACTGCCGACGAGGGCGAGTTCCTGATCCAGAACACGGGAACCGGCGCCCTGAACTGGCAAATCGACGCGTCTTCATTCCCGGCATGGCTCAGCATGCCCGAGACACTCCAGGGAAGCCTCACGGCCGACGACGAGGGCGCCCGAATCCACGCCGTTGTTGATCGTGCCGGACTGGCCAGCGGCGATCACTCCTTTGAGGTGGTGGTGCAGTCGAACGCCGGCAACGGCACCCTGCGTGTCGTGATGACCGTGCCGCAGCCCGTCTTGTCGTTCAATCCTCAGACACTGAGCTTCGGCGAGGACGGCACGCTCCTGCCCTTCACCCTCACCAATGTGGGGGGCGACGTGCTTGAATGGGCCATCTCGATTCCCAGCGACGCGCCCTGGATCACCGCCACGCCCGATAATGGCTCCGCCATCGCCGGCATCGAGAACAGCGTAGAGGTGCGCGTCGACCGCGCCGGCCTTTCGTCGGGAACCTATGCGGCCCAGGTCACCATCGGGTCTAACGGCGGCGACAAGCAGTTGCTGGTGACCATGACCGTGCCGGGGCCCGTCCTCATGGTCAACCCTCCGTCGCTCAGCTTCGGCGTGGAGAACACGACGTCCACACTGACGGTGCGCAATTCGGGCGACACCTCGAAGACACTGACCTGGACTATCAAGAGCGGCTACCCGGGGTGGCTCACGTTCAGCCAGGATCACAACTCGGTGCGGTCCGGCACCAACGTCATCGAGGTGCGCGTCATTCGGAACGGCTTGACCATGGGCACGCACCGAGCGGATGTTGTCTTCGACTCCAACGGCGGAACGGTCACCGTGCCGGTAACGTTGGAAGTGCCGTCAATCACCGTGTCGGCGAACGAACTGATCCTCTCGAGTCAGGAAACCACCAAGAGCTTCTCGATCGAGAACCACACGGCCGCCTCGGCGAACTGGACCGCGACGTTTGACTGGCCGAACTGGACCATGCCCTCGGTCACCGACTGGATCACGGCGACACCGGCCGCCCATGCCATCGCGCCCGGCATCCGGCAGACGGTAGTGGTCACCGTCGTCGATCGCAGCGGTCTTGATGCCGGCTGGCAAGCAGGCCCACTCGTGGTCCGCGATACCGGTAGTGGCTACGAGAAGGCCCTGTCGGTTCAGGTCCGCGTGCCCACATTCGTGTTGGCGCTGCCGGACGTGATCGACTTCGGCGAGATCTCCGTGCCCGATTCCACAACCTTCACGGTTCAGAACACCACGGGAGGTGCGATCACGTGGTCAGCCACGGTTTCGCCCGAAAGCGCGTGGCTGAGCCTCGGCGAATATGGAGGCACTTTCGTCGGCACGCATGACGTCTCCGTCCACGTTGACCCCTCGGATTTGACACCCGGCAGCTATGAAGGCACCGTGACCGTGCAGAGCGGAGAGGACACCGACACCCTGACGGTCCGCATAACCGTCCCGGTTCCGCCCACGTTAGCCGCCGCGCCGTTGAACGCCGACTTCGGAACGATCAGCACACAGAAGCTCCTCGCTATTTGGAACGCGGGCATCGGTACCATTGACTGGGCCATCAACATGGGCGGATTCCCCGCATGGTTGAGCCTCGATGGGGCAGCCTCCGGCTCGGTGGCCGGCGCGGAAACCGACACGCTCACGCTACGCGTGAACCGAACCGGGCTGGCCCCGAACACGTACACCCATCAATTCGCCCTAACCGGCGCCGCCGCCGGGGCGCCGGTCGTCCCTCTCACCGTGCGCGTGACGATGACCGTCGTCGGCGCGCCCATCATCGAGGTCAATACCGGACAGGTCGATGAGTTCGGCGTGCCCTATATCAACCTCGCCACAACCCTCACCGAAGGCAACTTCCGCGTGCGCAACGTGGGCACGGGGACGTTGTTCTGGCAGATCGACTTGACCGGCGCGCCGGGCTGGCTGGTCAGCATATCGCCGTCGCAGGGATCGGTCGAGCCCGGCAGTCAGCAACGTGTTGATGTCGTCATCGACCGCACCAACTTCGATTTCGGCGGTTACGTCTACACGTTCACGGTCACCTCAAACGATCTGTCGAACCGAGCGGTCGACGTCCATCTGCAAATGCAGGTGCCCAAGGAGGTCATCATCGGCACGTCCCTTGTCAAAATCGATATTGATAAGGATAGCAACTCGGATGTGTTCGAGGTCGCGAATCTGGGCGACTCGGGCTCGACCCTGGATTTCATCGTCCAGACCAACAAGGAATGGCTGTATTTCTTCCCAGCCACCGGCCGCAGCGTCGGCACTTCGCTCGACATCAAAGACTGGCAGGAGGTCAGCATCTCGGTAGATCGCTCGAAGCTTCGGAGTTCGGGCGAAACCGCCCGCGTCGAGGTTCACGCCTTTGCCCTCGACGCGAACCAGAACCGCGTCCTCCTCGACGACACGGTCAAACCGGTTGTGATCAGCGTCAGCGTCGTTGCGGCGCCACTTTCCTTCGAAACGGCCTTCCCCGCCACGCGCGCCCCTTCCCTGCTCCGCTTCCCACTGCTGATGCGTAACATCCGCTATCAGGCCATCCCCTTGCCGGAAGCCCAACTCGATCTCTATGGGCAATCCTTCGGCGTGTTCGAGAAGGACGTTCCTCTCGAGCTGTCGGAAACAAACCAGTTCCTCACCAGCGGCAGCCGGCTGCGCACGGACATCGCCATCCTCCTGGACTACTCGGGCAGCATGTTCGAGGCGGCTCAGCTCATCGAGGAAGATCCTGCCTTCGACGCGTATCTCCTCAGCCATCCCGCCGAACCGCTGGACAAGCTTCAGGCGTTGTACGAGTACTACGTCGGCAACCTGGTCGCCGAACTCCCCGCGAACTATCGGGTAGCTATCCTCGAATTCCACGACCGCAGCCACGCCTACAGCATGACGCCGGAATTGGTGTACCGTTTCACCACAAACAAGACCCTCCTGGCCGCCATGCTCAGGAGCATCAACATTCGGGACCACGGCGCGACCGAGTTGCTCACCGAGATCGTCAGCGCCGCCACCTACGTAGCCTCTGCCGACTTCCCCTACGTCCCCTTCGGCACGCCTGAACTGAGCACATACTACTTGCCCTTCGACAATGCCGACGTGAGCGCCATCGTCATGGTAACGGACGGGCGCCTGACGACGCCGCCCGGCAAGGTCAAGGAGGCCGCCGACGCCCTCAAGTCCCTGCGCGTCCGCCTCTTCGTCGTCGGATGGGGCAAGGACGTGAACCATGAACCGCTGGCCCGTATCGCCAGCGAATCGGGCGGGCATTACTACACGACCAAAGCGGCCGTGCAAACCGATCCGGATGGTAATCCGATTTACGGTGAGGATGGCGAGCCAATCCAGTTGCCGACCACAGCCGAACTTGGCGATTACTGCTTCACCGAGCCTTCGACGTGCGACGTGTCCATCGCGCGCGACCTCCAGTCGCAAGTCGTTTTCAGCTACGTCTCGCTCAGCGAGGAACCGAGTGTCAAGACGCGTATCGACGCCGGATTCGACGACCCCAACGACGATTTCGGCGAGTGCGGATTGCCGGACCAAGGGGCCATTTTCGGTGGATTCGCCTGGACCATCGACTTCGATACCTTCGTGGGCGACGTCAACCTCGGCCAGATCTCCATGCACACCGACGGCATCCAGCCCGACGACACGGCCCAGGTCATCGTCCGTGCCGACTACATTCCGCGCAACATCAGCGAGTTCGACATCACCCTCAGCAGCGACCTCCCCTTCACGGTCGCGCTCGCCAACGCAGACGAGGGGGGGATCCTCTGGGACTGGGAGCCTGAACCGCCGGCCCCGGTGAATACCGGCGGCGAGTTCGTCACCTCGATCCTCATAGCCTCCCCTGACGGAACACCCTTGCGCTACGGTGAATTCGGCGACCTCTTTGTGCTGGATTTCGCCGGAATTCCAGGCACGTTTGCGGTCCGCATGGAGGTCGACAATGGCATCTATGTCGACACGGACTGGCCTTACGAGAACAAGTACTTCATCTATCCGGACGACATTGAGGTGAATCCGGATGGACGCCGGGCGCCGGCCTTCCCGACACCGCTGTTCACACGCTTGTCGCCCGTGCATCCCGACGATCTGCCCAACTCCTTCGACCTCGGTGCCAGCGACAACGAGTTCTCGTTCTCTATCGAGAACATCGGCGGCACCTACCCGTACACCTTCGACCCCGTTGTCGCTCTCAACTGGGCCATCGGCGCCACCCCGCCGTTCATCGCCGACTTCAGTCCGTCGGCCGGCGTCATCCGACCAGCCCCGGATTCGCCGGTAGACGTCGTGACGATGACCCTCAACCGCGATGTCGACGCGGGCCTCCAGTACGGCGTGGTCGAAGTAACATATGGCCACCTGTACGGTTCCGGCTCGGCGGCGATCGAAGTCTATCTGATCATTCTGCCGCCGGTGCTGGATGTGCCGGCAACGTTTGACTGCGGCGATGGGACCGCCCCGCCCTTCGATCCGACGAATCCGTTGTTGCTCGACGTGGCCATCACGAACACGGGCCAGAGCACCTTGTATTGGGAGTTCAACCAGAACAGCCTCGACGCCCTGCCGGCATGGATCACCGTATCGCCCACGTCAGACACGGCCCCGTATTCGGATCCCGTCGACCGCCCCATCTCCGTGAACCGGCTCACCGCCGATGTCGGCGATTTCGCGTACACGCTGCTCATCGACGGCTTGGACAGCTCCGAGGAACACGTCCTGACGTCCACAGATGAACTGGCGGACAACGTGCCCATCGAGATTACGGGCACCATTCTGCCGCCCGAGCTCACCGTCAGCGCCACCACGCTCGACTTCGGCGCCGTCGACACGCAGCGGACCCTCGCCATCACGAACACCGGCAACCGGATCCTGTACTGGCGCGTTGACACCGCCGGCCTGCCCGCCTGGGTAAGCGTCACGCCGTCGGTCGGCACGCTGCCCTACACGTCCACCACGGGCGCGACCGTGAACGTCTCGATCAACCGCAGCATGGCCCCGCTGGCGTTTCCCACCACCGTGCCCATCCAGGCCTACGACGGCAGCGAAACCGGCCCCGGCCTCACAGGAGCCAATATCGCCATAAACGGCACGAACTAAGCTGATACGGTCTTCGCTTTCTCGCTATAGGACCTATAGGCCATATAGGTCCTATAGTTTTTTGCGGGGCACTGCCGATTGCATTCGGCAAGCCGGAACCTATAGACTCTGGCCCGCTTCCGCAAAGACGATCCTGGGCGCAAGATCCCAAACGTGTAGAAGCGCTGGGCTGCAAAGATCACACGTTCGATGAGTACACTAACAGGACTACTGATCGCGGGTGGCCTCATGGCCGTTCTGGGCGTGGGCCTTTCCGCGATTCTGGCCATCGCCAACAAGACGCTTCACGTTGAGGAAGACCCGCGTATCGACGCCGTCGAATCGCTCTTACCGGGCGCCAACTGCGGCGCGTGCGGATTTGCAGGCTGCCGGGCGCTGGCCGAGCAAGTCGTGGCCGGGGGAGCGTCGCCTGCGGCTTGTTCGGTGAGCTCGAAGGAAGACGTCGCCGCGATCGCGAGGCTGTTGGGTATCGAGGTGAGGGCTTGCGAAAAACGCGTGGCACGGGTGGCCTGCGCGGGAGGCACGGATGTAGCCGCCCCCCACTCCGACTATATCGGCATTGAGACGTGCCGGGCGGCCGCATTGGTGGCCGGTGGTGGCAAGTCATGCCCGTGGGGGTGTCTGGGTTACGGCGATTGCATGCAGGCGTGCCGCTTCGGTGCCATCACGATGAGCGACCACCGCCTGCCGGTCGTCGCCGAGAACCAATGCACAGCCTGCGGCGCCTGCGTGTCGGTCTGCCCCAAAAGCCTATTCGAGATCCATCCCGTAAGCCACCGCCTGTGGGTGGCATGCCGCAACCGCGCCTCGGGCAAGCTGGCACGGACGCAATGCGACGTGGCGTGCATCGGATGCGGCCTGTGCAAGAAGGATGCCGCGGAAGGCCTCATCGAGATCAGCAACAACCTCGCCGTCATCAACTATGATAGGAATGAAGAAGCCAGCCCGAATGCCATCCAGCGTTGCCCAACGGGGGCAATCGTCTGGATGGACGAAACACGAGGTGTCGTGATCGGCGAGAGCGCGCGTAAGGCCGTGGCAACTCCGAAAGCCGAAGAGGTGGCGAGATGAGCCAGACCGCCTCTACCGCAAAACGGACCTTCCGGCACGGCGTCCATCCGATCGAGCACAAAGACGTCACGCAAGCTCACGCCGTCGCGCCCCTACCGCTGCCGCGCGAAATCGTTGTTCCGCTCTCGCAACACATTGGCGCGCCCGCGCGGGCCGTGGTCAAGAAGGGACAAGACGTCCGGCGCGGTGAAGTCATCGCCGAGCCCGGCGGCTTCGTGTCCGTCCCCATGCACGCGCCGGTGACCGGCTCGGTAACAGCCATTGAGTTGGCTCCCTTGGCCAACGGCTCAATGGGCCCCGCCGTCCACATCGCGCCGGATCCCGAGGCCGACCAGAACAAAGCCGTTGGCGAACCGCGGGACACGTCCGGCATGGCACCCGAGGAACTGGTGAAGGCCGTGCAACAGGCCGGCATGGTCGGCCAGGGCGGGGCGGCGTTCCCAACGCACGTGAAGATGGTCGTGCCCGAAGGAAAACACGTGGACACGGTAATCGTCAACGGCTGCGAGTGCGAACCGTATTTGACGATCGATCACCGGATCATGCTCGAGCGTCCCACCGACCTCTTCGCGGGAATCGACATCGTCCTCCGCGCCACGCAAGCCCGGCGGGCCATCATCGGCATCGAAGCCAACAAGCCCGATGCCATCGAGGCACTGCGCGGGGCCGTGCCATCGCAACTGGCCGTCGAGGTGTCGCCCGTCAAGACGAAGTATCCCCAAGGGGCGGAGAAGATGCTCATTACCGCGCTAACGGGCCGGCAGGTTCCTTCCGGCGGATTGCCCATCGATGCCCAGACCGCCGTGTTCAACGTGGGTACCCTGGCCCAGATGGGCTACCTCGTCCCACGGGGCCAAGGGCTGGTCGAACGGGGCGTTACTGTGACGGGGCCTGGTGTCGAACGCCCCGGCAACTACCTCGTCCGCATCGGCACGCGCATCGAGTTCCTCCTCGGCTACGCCGGCTTTTCCGGAACCGCGCGGCAGGTGATTCTCGGTGGCCCGATGATGGGACAGTCGCTGGCCTCCTTGGACGTGCCGGTCACCAAGGGCGTGAGCGGCGTGCTCGTATTCACCGAGCGCGAGGTGCTCGCCCGCACCAGGACGCCCCACGCGTGCATCCGGTGCGGCCAGTGCATCGAGGCCTGTCCGGCCCACCTGAATCCATCGCGCATGGGCATGTTGGCGCGCAAGGACGAGTACCGGCGTATGGAAGAGCGCTATCATCTTAACGATTGCTTCGAGTGCGGATCATGCACGTACGTGTGCCCATCGAGCATCCCGTTGGTTCAATACTTCCGCATGGCCAAGATGGAGAATCGAAAGAGGAAAGCGACCCCGTGAGCGAGACCGCCCCGAGATTGCAGATCCTGACGTCGCCGCACGTGAAGAACGCATCGAGTACCGATCTCATCATGCGTCACGTCGTGGCCGCCCTGCTACCTGTCGCCGGCGTGGCAGTGCTCACTTTCGGCTTGAGCGCCCTGCTCCTGATCCTCGTCGCCACCGCCGCGTGCCTGTTCACGGAACGGGCTCTATGCGCGATCGCTCACAAACCCAGCACGCTTGGCGATTCGAGCGCCGCGATCACCGGTATTCTCCTGGCCCTTTCTCTGCCGCCGGGGTTCCCTTTGTGGATGGCCGCGGTAGGCGGCGGCATCGCCATCGCCTTGGGCAAGGCCCTCTTTGGCGGACTCGGGTACAACGTCTTCAATCCGGCCCTCGTCGGCCGCGCATTCCTGCAGGCCGCCTTTCCGGTAGCCATTACCACATGGACGCCGCCGGGCGTTGCCGGGCGGTTTGTCCACTGCATACCGTCCACGCTGGCCGCACCCTTTCTGCAAGCCGCCCCCGTCGACGAGTACATCCGAAATGCGGCTGTCGACGGATTCTCCGGCGCGACCGCACTGTCGCTACTGAAATTCGGCGGGCCCGATGCGATCTTGCCTTCGGTTGCAGACCTGTTCACGGGCGCCGTGGCGGGATCGGCCGGCGAGACCTCCGCGTTCATCATCCTCGTATGCGGCGCCTATCTTGCCGCGCGCAAGATGCTGGACTGGCGGATCCCGGCCGCCATGCTCGCCGGGGTGTTCGGCTTCACCGTGTTGTTCCGGCTCCTGGACAAGTCTGTGACTGTGTCACCGTTGTTCATGTTGTGCTCGGGCGGACTCATGCTCGGCGCCGTGTTCATGGCCACGGATATGGTCACCTCGCCTGTCACACCCCTTGGGGTTTGGACATACGGCCTGTTCCTTGGACTCATGACCGTCCTGATCCGACTCAAAGGCGGGTTGCCGGAGGGGGTCATGTATGCCATCCTTCTGGGCAATGCGATTGTCCCTCTCATCAATGACATCACGCAGCCGCGCATCTACGGCGCAAAGAAGGTCACTGCGAAGCGATGACGGAATCCAGCAGCAGAGTCTCGGCCCCCGCTCTCGAGCCCGGCAGCTTCGCCATGATACGAACACTGGGCGGCATGGCCATGATCTCAGGTCTCATCCTCGCCATGGCCTACAACGCGACGTTCGGCATGATTCAGCGAAACAAGGAAGAGGCCATCCGCAACGCCGTTTTTGCCGTGATTCCAGGCGCCCAGACTCAGGCGCGGTTCGAAGTGAACGAGCAAGGCGGACTCCGGACCGCCCAAGCCGATTCGGGCGGCACACCGGTCTTCGCCGGATATGACGAGGCCGGAAACCTCGTCGGCGTAGCCTTGGGCGCCACCGGACAAGGCTACGGCGACGTCATCCGTGTCCTCTACGGCTACTCGCCCGAGAAACAGACCATCACAGGCCTCAAGGTACTCGAAAGCAAAGAGACGCCCGGACTCGGTGACCGAATCACCAAACAGCCCTTCCTAGACAACTTCCTAGCCATGGATGTCGCCCTCAATCCGGACCATTCGGCACCGCTCCACCCCATCGAGTTCGTCAAGCACGGCGCCAAAACCGAGTCGTGGCAGATCGACGGCATATCGGGCGCCACAATATCATCCAAGGCGATCGCTCGCATGCTCCGCGAAAGCACCGAACGGCTACTCCCGGTCATTCACGCGCATGTTGATGAACTGAGGGAGGTCCCATGATGGCCGAAACGCCGCAAACGCCTTCCGACCTGAGCACCTTCCTTCGCGGGCTTTGGAGGGAGAATCCCGTCTTCGTCATGACCCTCGGCATGTGCCCTACCCTCGCCGTCACGAACACGGTCCTCAACTGCTTGGCCATGGGACTCGCGGCAACGTTCGTCCTCATCTGCTCGAGCGCGCTCGTGTCGCTGTTGCGCAACTTCATCCCCAAGCAGGTCCGGATCGCCACCTACATCGTCATCATCGCCACCTTCGTCACCGTCGTCGACTATGCCATTCAGGCCATCAGCCTCGAGCTCTACGCCAGCCTGGGAGCCTTCATCCAACTCATCGTGGTCAATTGCATTATCCTCGGCCGTGCCGAGGCCTTCGCCTCGAGGAATGGGGTGTGGAAGTCCGCCCTGGACGCCGCCGGCATGGGGTTAGGGTTCACCTTCGCCCTGTTCTGCCTGGGCGTCGTCCGTGAACTCCTGGGAAGCGGCTCCCTGATGGGAATCCCCGTGCTGGGCAGTCGTTTCGAGCCGTGGTCCATTCTCATTCTTCCCCCTGGAGGCTTTTTCGTGCTCGGCATGTGGCTGTTAATATTCAGTGTGATCCGGCAACGCGCGCGCGCAAGGGAGACCTGAAGATGGAAGACGTATCGTTGCCGACGATATTCATTAACGCCTGTCTTATTAACAATTTCGTATTGAGCATGTTTCTCGGGATCTGTCCTTTTCTCGGCGTATCTGGAAAGCGGGAAACCGCTGTGAGAATGGGACTTGCCGTGATCTTTGTGATGATGGTCAGCTCGATATGCGCCTATGGCATTAACGCTGTACTGGATCATCCGAGCGTTAATGCCCCTTATCTGAAACTGATCTGCTACATTGCCGTGATCGCGTCGGCGGTCCAGTTGGTAGAAATGTTCATCAAGAAGACCAGCCCGGCTTTATTCAAGGCGCTCGGCATCTACCTTCCGCTCATCACCACGAACTGCGCGATCCTCGGCCTGGCGCTCTTTCAGACCAGCAAGGGCTACAACTTCCTTCAGTGTTTGGTCTATGCGGTAGGCGGCGGTGCCGGATTCACCCTCGCACTCGTCATCATGTCCGGATTACGCGAGGAACTGGAGCTGGCCGACGTGCCGGACGTTGTGAAGGGCACGGCCCTTACCCTGATGCTGGCGGGCATTCTTTCGCTTGCCTTCATGGGATTCGCGGGCTTGGGAGGATGAAGCACATGGTGACCATCATCCTTTCGGCGCTGGGCGTGGCCCTTGTCGTGGCCATCTGGGGAACGGTCGACGTGCTGGCGCGCAAGCAACTTGGGAATCGCCATCACCGTTGCGGGAAGGACTCGGGAAGCCCGTGTGAAAGGTGTTCGTCAACCGGCCAGTGCGAGATGCACCCCAACACATCCACGGAGGACAAGACCGACGCGCCATGGAGTCACTGACGGGGTCGACACCCAACCGTGGACGCTTGGGCAAAACGCGACAACAAAGAGTGAGGGAGATCCCATCGGGATCTCCCCAATATTCCCTCGATGCTACGACCACTTCGTCAACACGAAGAGGCCGGCATCACCGAAACGCGCCCATCCCCACACCGAATACGCGTGGGAAGAGGCGTGTACGGCTTGTCAGTCGAGACCAAGCAGATGACTGAAGTCGATGCTGAGGAACTTCTCCAGCAGCATCAAGAAGTTGATGAGGGCCGTCAGGATGTCCAGCATTTCTCTTTCCTTTCCACCGTTGTTTCACCCGAATTGTGGCTCGTGCAGGGCTCGCATCGCTTGCCTCGCACTTACCCCGACCACGCAACGACTAAATAATACATTTCTCGTTTGAGAAATGCAACTGTTATTTTTATGCAAGGCCTATGCCCAACGATGAAGCCAGCCCTGTGTCCATCCCCTAACTCACTGTCAGGGGTCATCTTAGTCTCCTGTCTTCCCCTCGTAGCCGGGGCAGGCCGACCCCCAGCAGCGTGGGTTGAAAACTCTGGACACTACCAAAACGTAGGAAGCGAGAACGCCCTGGTTTGAAGGGTATGACGCGCCACGACGTCAAGGTTCTTATTGACACAAGTGATAAAAAAGCGTAGTCTATCGGATGGCATTCGGGGCGAAGGAGTTCGTGCATGGCGGGTCATTCTGTTTCTGTGTTTATCGTGACCGGCAGCGCCACCGAGGCCAATGATGCCCGGAACGCCATAGAGACTGCGAACCCCGAGGCTGTCGTGAGCATAGCGCAGACCTTGGGCGAGTTTCGTGAACGCGTCGCAGGCGATCCCCCGGACATCGCCGTGATGGACCTTGATCTGCCGGACGGACGCGCGGTGGACGTACTAACGTCGCCTCCGGAGAGTGGGCCGTTTCCCGTGGTGGTCATCATCGAGAACGGCCACTGTCAGGCGGCAGCGGAAGTCATGGATGCCGGCGCAATTGACTACATTGCCCGGTCTTCCGCCGCGATCTCGGACTTGGCCCATGCGATTGACCGTTCATGGCGTGAGTGGGGTCTCCGTCTCGACCGCAAGCGTGCGCAGGCCGCCTTCGAGGCCGGTAATGCCCGTTTTGAGGCCGTATTCCATGGCAATCCGGCCGGTATCTCCATCAGTCGCTTGTCCGACGGCCGTATTGTCGATATCAACCGGGCGCTTCTGGACATCTTGGACTATGCCGACGCGTGCGCAATCGGTCGCACGACGACCGAGCTGGGCGTATGGCCGTATCCGGAACAACGCGTGGAACTCGTCGAGCGGTTGTGTCGAGAGGGCCGCCTTCACGGATACGAGACCTTGTTTCGGCGAAAGACGGGCGAGATTGGCGAGCTTTCGATATCCGCCGAACTGGTCAGAATGGATGGCGAAGATTTCATCGTGGCGATGATGCAGGATGTCACCGAACGCAAGCGTGCCGAGGCAAACCTACGCCGCTCCGAGGAGTTCCTGCGTCTCGTCATCGATGAAAGCCCGCACGCCATGTGGATCTCCGACGAACACGGCACGCTGATCAGGCTGAACCGAGCCTGCTGTGCCCTGCTGAACGTCACCCCCGATGAAGTGGTGGGCAAGTTCAACATGTTCCAGGACAGCATTGTGGAAGAGGAAGGCCACATGCCGTTGCTTCGCCGAGTCTTCGAGCGCGGAGAATCCGTTTCATTTACACTCAACTATGACACATCGATGTTGAAACAGATCAAACTGAAGCGACCGACACACGTCGTCATCGATGTTACGATCTCGCCGATCAAGGACGAAGAAGGAAGAGTCCGAAACGCCGTCATCCAACACGTGGACGTAACCCACCGGGTGCATGCCGAGACAGCCTTAGCCCGAGGCAAGGCCCTGCTCGACCAAGCCCAGCGCATCGCGAAGGTCGGTGGCTGGGAATACGACGTTGCTTCCGGAAAGTCCATGTGGACCCATCAGGTCTACGACATCTATGGCGTTTCATCCGATGAGTACGACCCCAACAACATACCGAATAATATCCGTTTCTATACCCCCGAGGCCCAGGCAACCGTCGAGCGCGCCTTCACGCGAGCGATCACCGAAGGAGCGCCCTATGACCTGGAACTGGAGTTTACGAATGCCCAGGGCGATCCGCTCTGGGTTCGCACGAGCGGTCAAGCGGAACGCCGGGACGGCAAGGTCGTGCGGGTATTCGGCCACATCATGGATATCACAGAGCGGCGTCGCGCCGAAGAGAGCCTGCGCGAGAGCGAGGCCCGCCTCGCGGAATCCAATCAGCTTCTCGCCGGCATTCTCGAAAACACGCACATGATGGTGGTGTTCCTGGATACGCGCTTCAACTTCGTTTGGGTCAACCGCGCGTACGCCCAAACGTGTTGTCACGATCCCGAGTTCTTCCCGGGCCAGAACTACTTCGCCTTGTATCCTGACGAGGAGAATCAGGCCCTCTTCCGCCGTGTAGTGGAAACGGGCAAGCCGAGTTTCAGCTATGCCACGCCTCTCATCTTTCCAGACCAACCGGATCGCGGGGTAACGTATTGGGATAGGGGACTGGTTCCGATGAGGAACGCAGAGAATGCGATCTCGGGACTCGTGTTCACGCTGGCGGATGTTACGGATCGAAGACGCGCCGAAGAGGCCCTGCGTCAGAGTGAAGAGCACCTGCGTCAGGCCCAGCGAATGGAAAGCGTGGGGCGGCTGGCCGGCGGGATTGCGCACGACTTCAACAACATCCTTCAGGCCATGATGGGGCGCATCGATTTTCTAACGGAAGAGGTTGGCCCCGAGGATCCCCGGTACGAGGACCTCGCGGGCATCCGCCACGGCATTGATCGGGCCGCCAATCTCGTCCGCCAGTTGCTCGCCTTCGGTCGACGGCAGATTCTGGACCTCCGTCCCATCGATCTCAATTCCCTCGTCGGAGACTTCGTGAAGATGCTTCGCCGGATCATCGGCGAAGACATTGCCTTGCAGTTCGTCGCGCATGAACCTCGGTGCTTCATTCAGGCGGATCCGGTGCAGATCGAGCAGGTACTGATGAGTCTGTGTGTCAACGCTCGGGATGCAATGCCTGAAGGGGGAAGCCTCACACTCGAGACCCAACACGCTTTCCTTGACGAACAAGCGAGTCAGACGAACGCCGGCGCAACGCCCGGTCCCTGTGTGTTACTCCGGGTAACAGACACCGGCATCGGCATGGACGAGAAGACTGTCGCGAGGGTCTTTGACCCGTTTTTCACCACCAAGGAAGTGGGCAAGGGCACGGGCCTGGGCTTGGCCATGACCTACGGGTTGATCGCCCAACACCACGGCGCAATCGAAGTCATGAGTCAACCGGGGCACGGCACCGAGTTCCGCGTCTTTCTGCCCCGCGTCGAGCACCCGGACGAGTCCGAAATTGACAAGGAGGAACGCCCCAAACCCAAGGGCGGCAGCGAGACCATCCTGCTCGCCGAAGACGAGGAAATGGTTCGCCGCATGACCGAGCGCATCCTGACCGGCGCCGGGTACCGGGTAATCGCCAGCTCGGATGGCGAGGAAGCCATTGCCGTATTCGATGCACACCGAGACGAAGTGGCCCTGGCCATCCTCGACGTCGTGATGCCGAAGAAGAGCGGCCGTCACGTTCACAACCACATCAAGTCCGTGGCACCGCACGTGCCCATCCTCTTCTGCAGCGGGTACAGCGATAACGCGGTCCACACGCAATTCATCCTCGACAGCGGCATCGAGTTCATTCCGAAACCGTTCCGGCCGAATGCCCTGCTCGATAGGGTGCGGCTCATTCTTGACGCATCGCGCGGCTGATTGCCCACCCGCCGCGCGCCCTGCTATAATCCGCCCCATTCAACTTGTCTTGAGGGATTCCATCATGAGCGACGCCATTCTTCGTCAGTTGGTCGAGATGTCGCGATATCTCGGCGCGCCCCATCGTACCTACGCCATACTCGGCGAAGGAAACACCTCCGCGAAAGTCGACGCCAACACCTTCTATGTCAAGGCGTCGGGCTTCACGCTAGCCGACGCCGACGAGGGTGCCTTCGTCAGAGTCGCTATCTCGACGGTGACCGAGCTCCTGGACAATCCCTCGGCCGGTGACGAGGAGGTGACGGCGACCTTCCAGCGCGCGCTCGTCGAGCCGGGTGAAAAACGCCGCCCCTCGACGGAGGCCTTTCTGCACGCGGTACTCCTCCGTTTTCCGGGCATTAACTTCGTGGGACATACTCACCCGATATACACCAATATGATTCTATCATCAAAGAAAGCCCAAGAAGCCATGTCCGGCCGGCTATGTCCGGACCACATCGTGTCCATGGCACACAAGTCGTGTTACGTCCCCTATGTCGACCCGGGCTTGGTCATGGCCCGCGAGGTGAAGCGACGTGTGGAGGATTTCGCGCAGGCAGAAGGCATGCTACCGCGCGCCATCGTGCTCGAGAACCACGGGCTCTTCGCCCTCGGCGACTGCCCGAAGGCCGTCACCAGCATCACGGATATGACCGAAAAGATGTCACAGATTATCGTAGGCACGTACGCGCTGGGCGGCCCGAGCTTCATGCCCGAGGAGAGTGTGAACCGGATCTTCACACGGCCGGACGAGGCCTACCGACTCAAGATCATCGCCAAGTAGTGGCGGAGGTGCACAGGCTATGAAACGTCTCGATAACAGAAAGGCCGTCGTGACCGGAGGTGCCCAGGGGTTGGGCGCGGCCATCGTCGAACGCCTCGCAGAGGAAGGCTGTGATGCCGTGATCTGGGACGTAAATGCGGCGCAGGCCCAGGAGACCGCTGCCGCCATCGCCAGGAAGACGGGGCGCGCCGTGCATGGCCGGTACGCGGACGTCACGGACGCGGCCGGCGTTCGGGCCGCGGCCGACGAGGCGGCAATGCTTCTAGGGGGCTTCGACGTGTTTGTGGCAAACGCAGGGATCCTCGTCTCGGGCGACTCGATTGCCTTCGATATCGAGAAGTGGCGCAAGGTCATCGACATCGATCTCACCGGCTACTTCATTTGCGCGCGCGAAGCGGCCCGTGTCATGCTCGCCCACCACGGCGGATCCATTGTCCAGATCAACTCGAAGTCCGGCAAGAGCGGCAGCTTCTGCAACAGCGCCTATGCGGCCGCCAAGTTCGGCGGTGTCGGCGTGACCCAGAGCCTCGCCCTCGAGTATGCCGAGCGAGGCATCCGGGTCAACGCAGTGTGCCCCGGCAACCTCCTGGACTCGCCGCTCTGGGTAAACAGCCTCTTCAAGCAGTATGCGGCGAACCAGGGCATCACGGAAGCCGAGGTCCGTCAGCGGTACATCGACAAAGTCCCCATGAAGCGGCCCTGCCAGTATCGGGACGTGACGAACCTCGTCGTATTCCTCGCCTCCGATGAATCCAGCTACATGACCGGCCAAGCCCTCAACGTCACCGGCGGTCAGGAGATGCACTGAGCGACCGCTCGGTGTCCCGCTGTGTTCCTCGCAGGGGACGGCCGGAGAAGGGTCGGTGCTACTCCCGCGAAGAGATGCCCGGGCGCTCTTCGACCGCGGGCGCGATGGGCGCGCTGCCATGACTGCCGAACTGCCCCTTGGTAGCCCGATGAATGAAGTGGGGCAGGTACAGGGGAAGCAAGTGAGGTTGAGGGAAGTCTCGTATCATGCGGAACAGCCGGCTTGGCGTCTTGAGGAAGAACCTCCGGTTGGCCTCGCGCTGGTATCGAAACAGCACGTCGTCGGGTTCCGCAGAGAGATTGACGGCCACCGCGCCGAAATCCATGTCCGTGTAATCGAGTTTGGCGATCTGATCGGGGCAGAGCTGCATGGCGGTGTTGTATACGTCGGTGTTGGGAAAGGGCGTCACGGTGAAGAACGAAGCCGTGTGTAATCTGGACTGCGACGCGACGTCGATAGTCATCTGCATGTCCGCGGCGGTCTCGGTTGGAAACCCGAGCATGTTGAAACCGTTAGTGAACACGCCCTTCGCCGCCGTCAGCGCAATGTTGTTCACGAACCGCGGGATGTCGAGCCTCTTGCCCATCACCTGCTGAATGCGGGGCGAACCGGATTCGAGCGCGAAGCTGCAAAAGTACATGCCGGCGTCTTTCAGGGCCGCGATCTCCTCTTCCGTGAGAATATCGCCCCGCACAGCGTTGGGAAACGCGATCTTGATGTGGAGATTGCGCCGATGCACCAGATCGCAGAACTCGATGACGCGTCGGTGGTCCAGATTGAAGATATCGTCCAAGAACTCGAAATCCTGAACGCCGTACTTGTGCTGGAAGAAAGCGATCTCGTCCACGATCCGCTCGGCGGAGTGCACCCGATAGACCTTGCCGAAGATGCGGTGGCAGTAGTTGCAGTGGTACGGACAACCCCGGCTACTGAAGAGAGAGACGTACTTGCGCCGGGGGATGGGCGGCATGGATTGACGGCGCCAGAAGGCCGGGACATCAATCAGATCGTAAGCGGGAAAAGGCAGTGAATCCAGATCCATGATGGGCGGCACCGCACCCGGATTGGCCACCGTCTCGCCGTCCCCGGAACGCCAGAACAAACCGGGGACATTGGCTAGGCTTCCTCCCTCGAAATACTCGCGCAAGATGGCCTCGAAGGCGAGTTCGCCCTCACCGGCCACGGCCGCGTGCGCGCCGTTGTCATCAAGGGATCGAATGCCAAAGGACGACACGTGCGGCCCGCCAAGGACAATCAGGGCCTCGGGCAATGCCCGGCGAATACCGGCCGTGATCGGGTTCAAGCCGTATGCGGCCGGTGTCAGCGCACTCAGGCCGACCACATCCGCCCCGAAGTTCTGCGCTTGGCGAACAAGGTGATCATTGGAGCAGTTGTCCAGCTTCTGCGTGACGACTCGAATATCGGCATCAAACCGCTGCCGCAGGTAGGCAGCCAGATAGAGCAGCCCCATCGGCGGCGTAACCAGCGGATAGAGCGGTCGCCGCAGACCAACGTTTGCCAGGAAGATACGCACTCGCTTCATATACTCGCACGCCGCTTGATCGCGTGGCCCAAACCGCCATCGAGGCGGAGAGCATCTCGACACCCAACATCATTGTACACCACGCGTCCCCGGGCGGCGCGCAATGAGACAGCCCGCTTGGCGGTACGGAACGTTTCGGGCTTCTTGCCTGGGCGATGATTTCACAGTGGGAGGGGGCGGTTCAAGCGAGCCGTGGCGACTCGTGGCGTTGTGCCCATCGGTGATCATCATCCCCCCGTCCCGACGGGTGTATACTGATACGCAAGTTCGCTCGGTCAAAGAGGATGCATTCTACCCATCTTCGCGGAAGGATCGTCCATGCAGGCGGAGCAATCCGTGCGGCGGCCCCGACCGCCGGCAAGTCGCCCGCCGGTGGTGGAGACAAGCGTGACAACACGAATGGTCCATCGCGCCACAGCGCAGCGATGGCATGTTGGAGTGTCAGAAGCCTTTCTTGACGGCACCTTGGTCGTGCCGAGGGAGTAGAACGAAGCACATGGCCAGACGGATTACCGCCGTGCTTCTCGCGGGGCTCGTGCTCATCTCGGGAGTGATTGTGTTCATGTCGGGCTGGAGCGCGCACGACCGAACGACGCACGCGTTCGAAGAGTTGGCCACGCAGAACGCCGTACTCGGTGCGCGAATGACCGCCTATGTGCTCGGGAAATCCATCGCCGACGGCGTCGTGAGTCCGGATAGTCTGTTCGATGACAGGCTCACACCCGTTCCGGACACGCATCCTCCGAGGTTCCAGTCCGAATACGGCACGTATCTCGATCGGAATCTAGTGGAAGTCCGGGAGTGTTTCCTGGACGCGGATCCGATCCACTACGCCTACACACGAGCAAAGAACGGGTACGTTCCCGTTCATACCAACACGCGCCTGAGCGACACGCGCATCCCAGACGACGAGGCGGAGTGGACGCCAAGCCCTCACGGCAATTCCCGCCGCACCTGGCACGACGATCAGGGCTTCGCCTACTACGAGTATGGGGCACCCATCGTCGTTCGCGATCGCACGTGGGGTGAATTCCGTGTCGGGATCCCGAGAAGCCTGATTGAGCACGAGGTCCGAGCCAGCGTCTTGCGATCATCCGGCATGACCGCCCTGCTCTCCCTGCTGTTGGCCACGTTCATCTACGTTGTAGTTCACCGCAGCCTGCGTCCCCTCGGCGCACTATCGGCCGTCGCCGCGCGGATGGGCTCGGGCAACTTCGACGCCCGCGGCCAGTACGATCGCGACGACGAAATCGGGCAGCTGACCCGTTCGTTCAACGCCATGGCGGAAGCCATCGAGAAGGACCGCACCACGCTCGAGCAGCGCGTTGTGGAGCGAACCATCGAGTTGCGCGACGCGAACGAGGCGCTCCGCAACTCCGAACGGCGGCTGGCGGATATCATTGACTTCCTACCGGATGCCCTGTTTGCCATCAACCGTGAAGGCCGCGTGATCGCCTGGAATCGTGCGATGGCCGACTTGACCGGCACCCCCCCCGAGACGATACTGGAATGCGGCGATCATGCATACGGCGTTCCGCTTCACGGAAGTCCCACGCCTGTCCTTATCGATCTCGTGCTCGACCCTGAGAACACGGCCGCCGGCCGCTACACCTTCTTCACGCGCGAGAGGGATTGTCTTGTCGCCGAGGTGTACGCCAACCGGATTCGCGGGGGAGCCTATCTTTGGGCGAAAGCCGCGCCCCTCTACGATGCATCCGGCAACGTCGTCGGTGCCGTCGAGTCCGTCCGCGACATCACTGATCGCCGGCGGGCCGAGCGGGAGCTCGCAGAGAGCGAAGAACGCTTCCGCGTGATCAGTGCCTCCGCGCAAGACGCCATTCTCATGATGGATCCCGAGGGCAACATCTCCTTCTGGAACGCCGCTGCGGAGAAGATCCTGGGCTACCACGCGAGGGAAATCATAGGGGCAAGCCTACACCGCACCCTCGCGCCCCCCAGATACCATGAGGCCTACCAACATGGCTTCCGTGCATTTCGTAACACCGGAGACGGGGCCGCGATAGGACGGACAATCGAGCTGGCTGCCTTGCGGAAAGACGGCATCGAGATTCCCGTCGAACTCTCGCTCGCCAGCGTCAATCTGGGCGGCCAGTGGCACGCCGTGGGCATTCTGCGAGACATCTCGGAGCGCCGGCGTGCCGAACGAGCCCTACGCGAAAGCGAGGCGCGTCTGCGAACCATCCTCGATGAAATCCAGACCGGCGTGATCATCGTCGACGCCGTCACGCGACAGATCACCAGCGTGAATCCGGCCGCGGTTGACATGATTGGCGCGCCCCGGCAGGAAATCGTAGGGCGACTCTGCCACCAGTTCATCTGCCCGAATGAGGTCAACCGCTGTCCCGTTCTAGACTTCGGCGGCCAGGTAGACCGAACCGAGCGGACGCTGTTGAGGGCCAACGGCGAACGCCTCACCGTGCTCAAAACAGTGGTACCGCTGGTACTCGGCGGCCGCAGTTGCCTCCTCGAGTGTTTCACCGATATCTCGACCCAGAAGCACGCCGAACAAAGCCTGCGCGAAGCGGCCGAGGCCGCTGAAGCCGCCACCCGAGCCAAGGCCCAGTTCCTGGCCAACATGAGCCACGAGATCCGAACGCCGATGAACGGCATCATCGGCATGAGCGGCCTGATGCTCGATACGCCTCTGACCAAGGAACAGCACGAGTATGCCCAAGCCATCGAGAGGAGCGCCCGATCCTTGCTCTCCGTGGTCAACGAAATCCTGGACTTCTCGAAGATCGAAGCCGGGAAACTGGATGTCGAGATTCTCGACTTCGACCTCGGCGCTGTGGTCGAGGAAATCAACGACATGCTGGCCGTCGAGGCCCATGACAAAGGCCTCGAGTACACAGGTCTCATTGAGCGTGATGTTCCCGTTCGGCTTCGCGGCGATCCGGGGCGGCTCCGCCAGATCATCACCAACCTGATGGGCAACGCCATCAAGTTCACCCAAGAAGGCGGAGTCTGCATCACCATTTCGTGCGTGTGGCACAACACAGCCGAGGCGCGTCTGCGCTTTGTCGTCCAAGACAGCGGCATCGGCATTCCGAAGGAGCGCCTGCAGATGCTCTTTCAGCCCTTCACTCAGGTCGACGCGTCCACGACACGCCGCTATGGCGGGACCGGCCTCGGACTCGCCATAGCGAAACAACTGGTCGAGATGATGGGTGGCCAACTCGGGATCGAGAGCGTCGAGGGAGAAGGCTCGACGTCCTGGTTCGAAGTGCCGCTTGAGAAACAGGCCGAGAACGCGGCAGGAAACCGTGAGGACGACCTCGAACCGCTCACCGGAGTGCGCGTGCTCGTCGTGGACGACAATGCCACAACCCGACGCGCGCTGATTCGCCTCTTAGGCGGCTGGGGGTGCCAGACCGCCGAGGCCGCGACGGCCGCGACGGCCATCGAACAACTGCGTAGCGCGGTCGCCGAGGGCGCCTGCCCCCTTGTCGCCCTCATCGACCGAGGAATGACCGACACCGATGGCGAGATGCTGGCGCGGCGGATCCGGGACGACTCGCTGCTTGAGAGCACGCATCTCATCCTGCTGGTTTCGCTGGGCGCACGCAGCGAGGTCCAGCGGTGGTATGCGGCCGGCTTCGCGGCGTACCTCACGAAGCCGGTGAAACGCCTGGCACTGTACGACTGCATCGCAACCGTGGTGAAAGACGGGCCAATCCGGACGGAAAACGAAGCGCCCGCAAAGAGCCGACGACCCGCCTCCGGCAGGCAAGGGCGCCGCTTGCGAATCCTCGTGGCAGAGGACAATCCCACCAACCAACTCGTGGCGCTCAAAGTGCTCGACAAGCTCGGCCATCGTGCCGAGGCGGTGGGGAATGGACGGGAGGCCCTGGGAGCACTGGAAGGGATTCCCTACGACCTTGTCTTGATGGACGTGCAAATGCCTGAAATGGACGGTTTCCAGGCCACAAGAGCAATCCGCGAGCAAACCTCGAGGGTTCTGAATCCCGCCGTGCCGATCATCGCGATGACCGCCCACGCGATGAAAGGAGATCGCGAGAAATGTCTTGAATGCGGCATGAATGATTACGTTCCCAAGCCAATCACGCCGGGGGATCTGATAGGGGCCATCGATCGTGTGTTCAGCGAAGCGTCCGGCCCCGCCCCCGGCGAGACCTATTCGGCCGCCGCGGGCGACCGCGGGGTCTTCGACCGCGCAGCCCTATTGGACACGTTGAGCGACGACACCGGGCTGTTGGAGCAAGTCGTCCGCCAGTACCTTGTCGACACCCCGGCGCACCTGGACCAACTCCGCCGAGCGGTCGCTCAACCGGACTGTAGCGTCGCACGCCAGCACGCCCATGAACTCAAAGGCTCGGCCGGAAGTCTCCGCGCCAGCCGAATGCGCGCGGCGGCCAAACAGGTCGAGGAAGCCTGCGCCGCAGAGGATCGAGATGCCGTGCCCGCATTGATGGCGAAGCTCGAACGCGAGTTCTCCCTCCTGCGAAGCGAACTCGAACGTAGTGTAGGCCAGGAACCTTCGCCGTAACGCGCGGTTCAAGACGGACGCGTCAGACGTTCTCGGGCACCACATAGGGCTCGCGGTAGGTTCGCTTGACGAGCGCGTTGGCCTCGTCGTCGTCGACGAATCCCTCGGTGTTCGGATCGATGTGCACCACGCGCCCTACACGGTAGGCGATGTTTCCGTAGTGGCAGAGCAACGTCGAGTAATGCAGCTTCTCGATATCGCCGCTGGGCAACTCGCGTGACCGGATGCAGTCGATGAAGTTCTGCTGATGCGCCGCGTTCGATTCGGTGAACCGTCCGTGCTCGATGGCGACGGATTTGCCATCCGCATCGAAGGCCTCCCACCCTCCCCCGTGACGCCCCAGGAACATCATCTGCCGCGTGCCGTACACCTCGATCCGCGTTCCACTGAACGGCCAGGTCGGCAGGGTATCGGTATCGCGCATAGCCATGGGTGTCTTCTTCAGGTACGGCGCCCAGAGAATCTGCTCGAAGGCCATCGTGATACCATCGAACTCGTAGTTGACGGTGTGCGTGTCGGGCGTCTCCTGATCATCGTTGAAATAGAGGATCCCTCCGGCCGACGTTACGCGCTTGGGATACTTCCTATCAATCAGCCACCGCGCGATGTCCATCTGGTGCACCCCATCGTTGATGATGTCGCCGCCGGAGTACGCCCAGAACCAGTGCCACGCATAGTGGAAGTGATTCTCGTTGAACGGGCGCATCGGGGCCGGCCCCAGCCACATGTCGTAGTCCACCCCTTCGGGCGTCTCCTTGTCGGGCTGAAAGCCGATGGTGCCCCGGCTCTTGCTGTTGAGCACACGGACGAAATGGATGTCGCCGAAGGCCTCGGAACGGAGGTATTCGAACGCCTTGTAGCAGTATTCGGCACTCCGATTCTGTGCTCCCACCTGGACAACGCGCTTGTACTTGCGCGCCGCCTCGATCATCTTCCGACTTTCCCAGATATTGTGCGAAGTCGGCTTCTCAACGTACACGTCCTTGCCCGCCTGACAGGCGAGAACCGTGCCCAGGGCGTGCCAGTGATCCGGCGTCCCCATCACCACCCCATCCACTTCCGGGTCGTCGAGTATCCGGCGGAAATCCTGCACGCATTGCGGTGCCGCCCCCGTGATTCCCTCGACCGTCTTGGCGCGCTCCGCAAACAGACGGCTATCCGGATCCGCGAGATACCGCACCTCGACGTCATCGCGCTTGGCAAACTCCTCGGTCAGGTAGCTCCCACGTCCCTTGAGACCCATCACACCTAAAACGATCCGCTCGTTCGCACCCAAGGCGTTGAGTGAAAACGCCGTCGCTCCGAACGCTACTCCCGTCAACATGGACCGCTTGATGAATTGCCGACGACTGATCCCCGACATGCCGATACCCTCCTTCCGGACAGGACTCGCCTGGTTCCACCGCCATTCTACGCTTCCCCACGGCGAAATCAAGCTCCGGGCCGGCGCACGGCGCAACACCTTGCGGAAATCGAGGTATAATGACTCATGGACGGCGTCACGGCAAGGAATGCCATCGCAGGTGAAGCAACCCGATGGGGTCAGTGGGAGTTCGTTTCTGATGGGAGTCATTGCCTCGCCATCACCAATGATTTCGCACAATTAATCATATTAACATCATAAAGATTGATAGGACGCGTTCTCGGAACCCCAATTGCCTCATAGTCTTAGCTTGACTTTTCGGATCATGGGCAGTAGCATACCTTTCATTCCTAAACGAAAACCAGGACCCATAGCGTCATTCCGGATTTCCCGAAAGTCGCAGATTGGAAATCGAGCATCATGATCACGGACCGCAGCGCGATCATCGTAGATCACAGCACACAGATCCTCAGTCCCCTACCGGAACTGATTGAGCGAAAGCTGACGGCGCGCAGCATCGGCGCTGACGACCTCGTTATCGTTACCAGCACAGACCTCGACATCGGCGGCGAGTATTCCGAGAGCTGGCTGGTGGTCACGAACACGCAGGTTTTTGTGTTCCTGATTGAGGAGGACGAAGCGGAAGCGTTGCTGGTGCGCGAGGTGCCCATCGAGAAGATCGATTCGGTGCGCATGGACAGCCGCGTCGGTTCCGGATTCCTCGAGGTCAAGACCAGCGACAACGTGTACGAGGAGCTGGTCCGGTTCTCGAACAAGAACTCGGACAAGTTCGCCAAGGTCGCGGCCAAGATTCGTTCGCTATCCGAAGGCAAGCAGGTCGAGGTCCTTCCGGAAGAGGAGGAAGAGCTCATGGCCGGCCGGTGCCAGAAGTGCGGCATCCGGCTGCCCGACCGGCACATGACCGTATGCCCCAAGTGCATGAAGCGGGGCATGGTGTTCATGCGGTTCCTCGCCCGCACCCGTTCGTATTGGCCCTACATGGTATTGACCATGATTCTGGTCGTGGCCACGATTCTGCTTCAGTTGGTCCCCCCCCAACTCACCTGCGTGCTCTTGGACAACGTCTTCGGCGACAAGCCCATCGTGCCGTGGTTCGGAAAGTTGACGGAGACCTTCTCGCTCGAGAGCCGGTTACAGTGGTTGACCCTGGTGGTGGGCTGCCTGGTAGCCACATCGGCCGGGCTTATGGTGATCGGTTGGTGTCGTGAGCGACTCGCCGTCTTCGTGAGCAACCGGCTCGGCTTCGAGTTGCGGCGAGACGTCTTCCAGAAGATCGAGGATCTGGCCGTCCGCTACCATGACATGCATCCGACCGGGCAACTGATGACGCGGTGTACCCAGGACGTCGAGACCTTGCAGAGCTTTATCAATCAGCTCACCAGTGGTTTCGGCTATCAGATCATTCTCGTCGTGTGGGTGGCCGCGGCCATGTTCTCGGTCAGTTGGCATCTCGCCCTCGTCGCGTGTCTGCCGGCCCCCATCGTGATGGCCTGCACCGTTTTCTATTACCGATACGTTGTCCCGCGCTGGCAGAAGTACTGGACCCGACGCTCGAACCTGTCCGACACGCTGCATGCCGCATTGTACGGCATACGTGTCGTGAAGGCGTTTGCCCAGGAACGTCGCGAGGCCGAACGGTTCGACCAGTACAGCGCCAAGTTCCGGGATGCCGGTCTTGATGTGGGCTACTCGCAGGCCCTGTTCTTGCCCACCATGGGTTTCATATTCCAATTGGGCAGCTTCTTCATTTGGTTTTACGGTGGACGGACCGTGCTTCACGGGGTGGACGAGAGTCTCACCATCGGCAAGCTCTTGATGTTCCTCGGCTACCTGGGCATGTTCTACGCGCCACTGAACTCGCTCACGCAGATGTCGACCTGGTTCACCTCATTCACCACGCAGGCCCACCGGGTGTTCGAGATCCTGGATCACGAATCAGAGATTCGCGAGACCGACGCGTCGGTCGATATCGAGATCCAAGGCGCGGTCCACTTTGAAGGCGTAACCTTCGGCTACGACCCCCACATCCCTATCCTTCATGAAGTCAGCTTCAGCGTGCGCCCCGGCGAGATGGTGGGCATCGTGGGCCATTCCGGAAGCGGCAAGTCCACGACCATCAATTTGATCACGCGGTTCTATGACATCAACGAAGGCGCGATCACCATCGATGACATCGACATTAAGCGGATCCGCAAGAACTGCCTGCGCCGACAGATCGGCCTCGTCGCGCAGGACCCGTTCCTGTTTGGAGGAACAATCGCCGAGAACGTCGCCTACGGCAATCCCGAGGTCGCGCCCGAACTCGTCTTGAATGCCGCACTGGCCGCCAACGCGCACATGTTCATCACGCGGATCCACGACGGGTACGACACGCGCCTCGGCGAACGCGGCTCGGGGCTGTCCGGCGGCGAGCGTCAACGTGTGGCCATCGCCCGCGGCCTGCTTCATAACCCGCGTATTCTCATTCTTGACGAGGCGACGTCGAGCGTGGACACCATCGCCGAACGCGAGATCCAGAAGGCCCTCGAATCCCTGAGTCTTGGCCGCACCACCGTGGTGATCGCCCACCGCCTCTCGACGCTGCGGAACTGCGACCGGATCCTCGTCTTCGAGGAGGGCCACATCCGAGAACAGGGTACCCATGAGGAACTCATGGCGCTCAAGGGTATCTATCACAAACTGGTCAAGATCCAGACGCAGCTCACGGCGGATCGCGAGACGAGTGTTGACAGCCTCAGCGCCATCGACGAACTGAACAAGGCCGAGGCGACGAAGCGTTCGATGGCGGATAAGATGGAGGCGCGCCAGCGTGCGCCCGTCCCTCGGATCCAATATCTCGACACCAAGAAGCTGCACATCTACGGTCTGGATGAAGGCGGCATGCGTGTCACGTACAAGGACAAAGCCTACGACTACGTTCGGGCCTATCGGTGCTTTCCGGTATCGCGACCCAGCGAGTTCATCGCACTCTGGATAGGTGACTCCGCGCTTGAGCATCAGGAGATCGGCATGATCCGCCGACTCAAGGAACTCGCCCCCAGTTCACGTCTGGCCGTCGAACACGAACTTGCCAAGCGCTATTTCATCCACTATATTCAGAAGATCCACTCGATCCGGGAGGAGTTCGGTTTCCTGACCTGGGACGTGCAGACCGACAAGGGACGTCTCGAGTACATGACACGCCGGTGGGACCGCAACACCGTCGTTGAGGGTGGCCAAAACGGCCGAATCATCCTCGATGTCGACAACAATCGGTATGAGATCGAGAATCTCGATGCCCTGGACTCGGCCAGCCGGGCAACGTTCCTCAAATACATCTACTGGTGAGCGCCGTACCGCCGCTTCATCTCGTCGAAGCGACCGCACGACAGACGGCCTTCCGGACACCGTCCCTCGCGCACGCATTTCGGCCCGACGCCGTTGAACACCGAGGGGCAGACCTCCTGGACCAAGCGGAGCATCGCCTCGGCTACGGAGCGGATCTCCCACTGCGCGCGCCCGCACAGGCGCTCGCCGAAGAAGTGGAGCAACTCCCGCGCGTTCATGGACACCACGATCTTCGTCTCGCACGCGTTCGGCAGCACATAGCGCGCGTCTTCATTGCTGGTTTCGCCCGCCCGGCCCAGCGCATCGTTCAGCCGCGCATACCGTTCCGCGATAAGCGCCATGGTCTCCTCGTAGTACTCAACAGCATCCACGGAACCGCCCTCGGCAGCCACCGTCTTCCCATCGAGTTGGGGCGGGACGATGTAATCGAAGTCGTCATGGGTCACGTATCGCTGGCTCCGCTGCGAGTAGCTGGCCATACGGTGGCGGACGAGCTGGTGGGTCATGGCCCGAGACACGCCTTCGACATAGAACGTGAACACGGCGTGCTCCATCGGACTCAGGTGGCCCATGTCGATCAGCTTGCCGATGAACCGCTCAGGCGATTCATCGTTGTCAAACAGGCCGGTGGGGTCTGACGCATAGCAGAGCCGTGCGGCGCCGGCAATCGCCCGATCGGGATCCGGCGTAGCACGCACCAGCGATACCCTGGGTTTGACTGCTCCCACGTCATCCTCCCCGAGTCTTCAAGAGTTCCGTCTTGAGGTAATCGAACGCATCGTCCACGCGATCGCACAGGTGGAAGAGGCCGACGTCGCCGGGACGGATCATTCCCCAGTCGATCAGCGCATCGAAGTTGATGACCTCGCGCCAAAACGAGCGGCCGTACAAGACGATGGGAACCCGACTCGCGGTCTTGCCGGTCTGCAGCAGGGTGATCAGCTCGATGAACTCGTCGAGCGTTCCAAAACCGCCGGGAAACACGGCCATGGCCTTGGCCAAGTGAACAAACCAGAACTTCCGGATAAAGAAATAGTGGAACTCGAACGCCAACTCACGCGACTGGTAGGGATTGGGCTGCTGCTCGAAAGGAAGGCTGATGTTGAGGCCGATGGAGTGTCCCCCGGCGTTCGCCGCACCACGGTTGGCCGCTTCCATAATGCCCGGTCCGCCGCCCGAACAGATGATGAACCGTTCGCTCGGTTTGTGGAGCGTCTTGGACCACGCCGTCAGTTGTTCGGCCAGTTCCATCGCGTCCCGGTAGTAACAACTCAACCGCTTGTCGCGCGTGGCCCGTTCGTACGCTTCGCGGACCTCGGCCGACGGATGCTTCGTGCAACGCAAGTCCGCGCGAGCAACCTTGAGATTCGCATCGGCCACCTCAGGCGCCTTGATCCGCGCCGAGCCAAAGAAACATATTGTGTGGTTGATGCGAAGGCGCCGAAACCGGGTGGCCGGCTCCTGAAACTCGCACAAGACGCGCACGCTACGCCCATCCGGCCCACTCAGGAACTCCTCATTCCGGTACGCCTTCGGTGGACGCTGAATCGAAACTGTCTTTCTCGTCTTCCTGGCCATAGACACTCCTCTGCCTCTCAAGCGCTACCAAACCAACGAACAGCGAATCGGCGCATCGCCTATTGTGTGCTTGAAGACAACTCCGCGCAGATTCTCGTCGTACAGCCACCCGTTGTCAACCGATTGGAGGGCATCGCTATCCGAAACACGCGCGCCGACGCCGTCGACGCGTCCCGGCTCAGGCACAGGCGATAACACCGTGTGCACCGCAAATCCGGTCGTACCGTTCAGCGAGAACCGGATGCTGCCATCGCGCCCGAGGGCCGCGTCCATGATATCGCCCGCCGAATTGAGCATGACGACGCCGCCTTCGCCCTGGAACCGATGACTCCGGATTTCGGGCGAGAACCCTCGGAGGCGGAATTCGTTTACCAGGATGTTCTCGGGACTGATGTCTGCGGGATTGGGCCGATTCTTCACCATGTTCCACGAATCGGGATAGCAGCCCTGGCTTGGCCCGTCGGGATACTGCTGCCACATCGCGGAGCGGTTGATGCCCTCGGCCAGGCGTCGCCAATCGAGCGAGTCGTCGAACTGCGCCAACTCCTGAAGGGCGTAGGCGTACACTTCACCGCACCACACCACCGGGAGTCCCAGCCACGAATGGGTGAAGAAGGTCGAGCCAATCACCGAGATCACGTTGTACCGCATCGTCGGATAGCCTTCCCGATCCCAGAGGTACAGGAAGGGCAGGCCCGTCCAAGCCCAGTAGCGCGCGTGATCGAGGTGCGTCTCATCGCCCGTGAGTCGATAGGCCTCGCAATACGCGCGGATCGCGTTGGCCGCCGCAAGGATGTCCGGCTGGTACATGGGGCATTCCCACATCTGCGCGCCGCGGGGAACCTCGTATTGCTCCATCTGTTTCATTGCGGTCAACGCCTGCGCAATCAGATCGCGGTCGCCCGTCATGCGCGCCGCACGCAGCACGATGAAGGCCCCATGGGCCGCCTGGCCCAATGTATGATCGCCGTCTTTGCCGAGGCTTGCATACTTCTCGCCGGCCGGATGCCACACCCATAGGCCCTGCTCGCGCCCATCGAGGAGGCGAAACGCGTTGTTTCGGAAATCCTGCATCGATTCGGCTACATAGCCGTAGAAGAAGGGTAACTCACCCACCAGGATGTGGCAGCCGCCGCCAGTCCAGAGAAAGTGCCGGCCCTGTTCGCGTATGGCGCGGTCAAGCACAAGGCCGATGCGGCGCTCTCCTTCGCGGCGCACGTCCTCGGGAACCCCGGCGCGGATATCAAGCAGTTGCGGCACGGCGTGACCCACAAAGAGACCCGGTTCCCAGTTGTAGCAGTGACGCCAACCGGGCGGATCCTCCGACCACACACCGTTGGCGTATGCGTAGCGGCACAGCGCGCGCTCCTCGTCCCACGGGCGCGGCATGGGCGACGGCGCGGGGAATCCGAACGCGTCAAACCAGTGTTTCACGGCCTGCACGACGAGGCCGCCCGTGTGTGCGCCGTGAACGACATTGCCTTCCGGATACCGCGACGCATGATCGAGCACGAGCCATGCATCGAGTCTCAACGCGCCGGCCGATTCCGAACCTACGTGGTACGGCGTCTCGTACGCGCCGTAGGCGTTTTCCTCGACATACTCGCCGACAGACGGTGCGAACAGCGACATGTGAATGTGCTCGATGCCGGCATCGAATGGCGGTGCCAGGAATCGCGCGGCTGGATGGCGTTGGCCCGGCGCCCACTCCTGCTTGGCGTCCCACAGCAACGCCACCAGTGCATCATCGCCCTGGGCCGCCATGATCGGCGCCGCCACCTTGTGAACGGCCGGCACACGGCGGTCGCACAGTGGATACGCCAAGTCGCGATCCGACGACGACGGCTCGTCGCCCTCGAGGTACTCGAGGCCGGGGAAAATGGCGAAGTCCTTCTTCTCGCCGAAGGAACGATCGCCTGCCAGCACCGTCGGTCCAGAGAACGAGACGACATCCGCGCCGACAGGCGCTTCGAGCGAGCACGAAATCCGGATGCGCGGATCCTTGCCGTGTGCCTTGGCCGCAACCTCGGCCCTCCACATCCCGCCGTCGGGATCCTTGGCAACAAAGAAGAGCCGCTGGACCTTGTCGCGGCCCTCCGTGAAATCCTGCCGAAGAAACATGAGCGGATACACGCAACCATCGCGCGCGCGCATCTCGACACTTACCAGCGGAAAGAGTGTCGCCACGCGCTGCCACGTCTCGCCGTTCCATGTCTCCGCGATGCCGTAGTACGGCCCGGGCTTGTCGGACATGACGATCCGCAACTGACACCAGGGATTCGCGACGCCGGCGATCACGTCATGCTCCGGTGTAGCCGTGCTGACGGCGTCCACGTCGGGCCGATCAAGCCAGGGCGCCGGCTCGGGCCGGCCGACCTCGAAGGTTATTGCTCGCGGTTCTGTGAGGGTGAACGTGCCGGGCGTCGTCGTCATCAGGCCGCGCCAGCACAACGTGGCTGTGCCGCCGGACTCGATGACGCCGGTCTCGGGCGTCTCGCCGGCCGCCGCGCCGAACCGCTCGACCCCACGCCCGTCTTCCGTCCCGAGTGCGATTCGCTCCCCGCCGGGATACCTGCCCAGCCCTGTATTCTTGAAGGTGGCTACTACGTTGAACGGCAGGCCAACGCTAAGGTGCGGCGACGATAACGCCACTTCCGTGCATTCGAGTCTCGCGGCATACGGTGCCGCCTGCACGTCGCCGAGCAGTGCCTCGCCCTCGTCGACGGCGAGCGCGGCAACCGCGATGTTCTTGAACGGCAACGCCATGAGGTTCACCCCCGGCGACAACGCTTGGCTCACCTTGGCATCGCCCATCGTCAGTGTCACCCGGGAAGCGCCACGGCTCTCAACACGGGCGACGGCAACGCCGACGACCCCATCGGCCAGGTCGGTGTATCGCGTCGTGCCAACGAAGTGTGCCAATAGCGGCTGTCCGAACACGCACCAGTCGTAACCTGTCCCCCCATCGATGGCGTTCGTTCGCCAGTCAATTGCCACGGCTTGACCGGCGTACGGCGTCACATCGAGCACGCGCGCACGCCATCCTGCGCCGCGTACGTCCTCAGCGAACGCCTCCTCGCCATTCACGCGGATGATGAACCGAACGCCGTTGGCCCTCGGGTCATCCCACGGCACATCGTCCCGGAAGCCGATATGGAACAGCAGCAGGCTCCGCTCGTCGCCCCGACACGCCGGTACCTGGACATCGGCATAGGAAACAACCGCGTCGTCTGCATTTTGCGGATGCAGGAAGATGCCCGGCAACGACACACGCCCCGAGCGCTCATCCCGGCTGGCCGAGGCATTCAGCGAGTTGTCCACGCGCGAGTCGTCGAACGCATCCACGAAATCGTAGGCCACGTCGATCACAGCGGCCTCGGGCGTGACATCGGCCCGTGCAAGAGCTATCGCGCCGGCAAGAGCCACGAGAGCAAGAGCGCCGATTCGCACACGATTCATACCGTTCTCCTTGTCGCACACCGGCGGATGACGCTGCCGAGCTTGGGGCGCTAGTCGGCGGCCCGGCGCATGAGGATGTACACGATCACGCCCACCACGAGCATGGCCGGCCACACAACCTGAGGAATCGGGAGGCGGGAGAACGCCGGCACGATGTTCGACATGCGGAGAATGACCCCGACGGCGCCAGCCGCGGCCACCAAGAGCCCAAGTCCAGCCATGACGGTCTCCTTTCTGCACTCAGGGCGCAGCGCTACTCTCTCGGGGCTGGCGCCAGCAGATCCGACAGTCGAAATCTCCAGTATCCGGAATCCGGCGCATTTCGCCATTGACCATCCGCGTCGCACGATTCGTACGCCACCCAGAACTCGAGATCCGTTGGTGCAAACACGACGCTCATGACATCCCAATCGTTGTCGTGAAGCTTCTCGGTATTGTGCGCTACCGTCGCCGCGATCGTGAGCGCCTCATCCGCGCCGATCCGGCGCGGCGCTCCGGCTTCAATCACCTTCGTGCCGCGCACGGGAAACACGTATTCCGAGCCGGTCTCGTAGGCACGGATCATGTCGTACATCGGTTTGTGGCACTCGAAGTAGGTGCTCCCCTCGAACTCCTTGAGCGGATTACCGTCATTCGCCGGATCGCCGGGCCCATTATCGGTAGCCTGCAAGGCCCGCGTCTGACGGCCGAAGGCCATGTCGCCGCGCATCACGGCCTGCTTCAGCGGAAGGCCGAATCGGACCTCATTGCCATCGGAATCCATCCACGACGCGGCGTGTTCTTTCGGATCATCCTCGAAAAACGTCTCGCAACACTCGAAGTTCGTTTCAAAAGCTGCCGCGCCCGGCTCAAAAAGATCCGTACCGAACCGGGCCGGATCGCCAAAGGAAACCAGGTAGTTGTATCCGATGGTATGCCGTGCGTTCTGGATGACGCGGACGGCATCTTCGAGCGTATCGGCCGTCTCGAGTACGTCGCGCGCCATTAGCGTCCACGGCGTTCCGTCGAGTTCCTCGCGCACGCTGAACGCCCCCACCTCGGACAGCGTCACGCCCTTCTCGTTCATGCCGGCCAAGGCGCCCATGACGCCCGCATAATCCATCGCGACAAAGGCATTCGCGCCCACAGGACGGTACACCGAAATGAGCCGGTCCTCGTGCATACCGGTCTGAGACGCCCAGTCCAGGTCGCGGCTGGCAAACACCTTACCATCGACGGTGCGCGCACCCCAGACCGCGAACATGGTGCACGACATGGAATCCATCTGGCTGAGCCGCTCGAGCAGGGGCGCGGCATCCTCACCGAGAATCTCGATCGCCCGCTCTTCGCGCTTGTAGAGATCGAAATTGGTCACGGTCGTGATGCGCTGCATGTCCTCGATCGATACGTCGAATCCAGCCTCGGACGCGCCTTGGGCCACGGCCGCCATCTCGCGCAAGAACCGCTCGGGCGTATGCGCCTCCAGTCGCTTCCAGCTCTTCGCGAGCAGAAGAAGAACCAGTTCCTCCGGTAAGCCTTCCCGCGTGAACAACCCCACGAGGCGATCCGCATTGCAGCGAATCTTGTCGCCGACCAGCGCGCCGTATTGTCGCCCCATCTCATCCGGTGTTCCGGCCACGTGTACGACGGAAAGCTCTCCCAGCGAGCCACGCCATACCTCGAGATACCCTTCGCCCACGACGCGCGTGACTTCACGCACTACCGGTCCAGTAGACAACACGACCATTGCCGTATCCTTTCAGGTAGAGGGGATCCGTACCTGTTCGCGGGCAGTATACCATCGCATTTGCGTGCCGGCCAACGATGCGGCGCGCACCGCGGATCGGACGGATCGGACGGATCACTCCGGTGTCGGCGCGCCGCGCAGGAATCGGTCGAGAAACGCAAACGTGCCAACGCCGTGGATGGCGTGAGGCCCGTTGAATACCTCAAGATCGACGCGATCCCCGAGTCCGAGGAGATCGTATCGACGCTGAGTACGGGCGTACTCGTAGCCGACCCATTCATCCGGCGCACAAAGATCAAAATGACCGCGCTCGACCATGAATGGCCTTGGGCAGATGAGCCACGTCATTTCGGCGTGATTGAACGTATTCCCGAGATCGAACTCCGGCATTTCGTATTCGCCGGAGAACATGTAGCCGTTCGGATAGTCGATCGACACGTTCTTCCAGATCCACTCGTTGAAGTCGCCGGAGCAAATCGACAGGCAATAGCCGTCGAGCAGCGCCGGAACGCGCAGCGCGGTCTTGCCGCCGTAGCTCAGGCCGTAGAACGCGATGCGCGCCGGATCCACGAAACCGAGCGTTCCGAGCCACTCGAGAATCCGCTGGTGCTGCCGGACGATCACGGAAAACAGACTCTTCTTGAGCGGGTTCGCCTTGCGCTGGAGCACGCGGAACGCATCGCCACCGTAGTATGGATTCTGCGGCGCGAACACCACGTACCCTTGCTTGGCCAACGTGCAGCCATAGCCGGCGTACGCCTCGTGAAACTCCTCCGGCGAAGCGACCTTCTGCGGCCGTCCCTCCAAACCGTGTTGACAGACCACCACTGGCCGCCGCTCGCCCTCGCCCATTCCTTTCGGCACCAAGAGCAGGCCATACGCGATCACATCCGGATAGACGTCAAGCACAACTTCATAGCCACGGTATTCCGGCTGGTCGAAGACCAGTCGTGTCCGGGCGTTCGGCGGCAGGCTCGGCTCCGGAAGGCGCCCGATGACCTCGTCCCAGAAGTAATCGCGGTACCACTCCGTCGAGGCCTGCCACGACTCGACGGACGCCGCGTCGGCCTTTGACCAGAACGCCGCACGCTGATTGAGAGCGCCATCCATGAGCCGCTCGATATGCTCCATCAGTTGGGTGAACTGACGCCTCATTCGAGCGTCCGCACCGAAATCCTCTCGGCACGCCTTCGGCGGTTCTACCGCGCCGTCGACGGCCGCCGGCACGCCCAGGCACTCGAGCAACGCGTCCAGCGTCTCCGCGGCCCCAGGCACGCCGTCCTTCGGATCGACCAGACGCAGCACGGGCGCCGGATTGAGTCCATCGACCAACGCCGCGGCCCGGGTCACCTCGCGGCGGACGAATTCGATGTCCGGCGTGACGATGGCCCCCGGCGCCGCCCCGGCACGCCCGTCTCGCGGCGCAGGCGGGCCCCCAACGTCAGGATGTCGTGCCGCCTCGATGATCAAGGGTCTGGGCGCAATGAGACTCGCGATCTCCGCATCGCCAAACTGCTCGAGTAGCGCCCACACGTTGCGGTAGATCGGCTCGGCCCAGACCCGCTCGCGAGGCCCGAAGTAGCCGGAAACCACGGCCGCGTCGATCCGTGTATCCACGGCGGCGGCATGGAACGCGATGAGTCCGCCCTCGCCGTAGCCCATTACGGCCACCGGCGTATCATCGCGGCTTTTCAGCCAGTCGACCGCCGCCAGCACCTTCTGGACCTCGAATCCGATGATGTGCCGGCCCATCTCGAAGGCCGCTCGGTAAACGAACTCGCGGTGCGGCTGGTTGGTCATCCGAACGCTCGGATTGCCGGAGAAGGTATCATCGCGGTTCACCAGCACCGGAACCACCACCCGCAGGCCCGCTTGGCCGAGCATGCGGGCGTAGTGCGCCGGCGGCGGCAGGCCTTCGGCGAGTCCGACCACCATTTCCGGCGTCCAGTCGCAATCCGGTAGGGCAATCACCGATGCCGCGGGCGGCACCTCCGGCTCGACCAGCAGCCCCTCACCGAAGACACCGTCGAAAACCGGCCATGCGACGGCGTACACGGTGTAGCCTGGGCCACGTCCGACGACGGCGTCGCGCGCCACAGTGGCGTCCAGATTCATGGACGTCGCCACACGCGGATCTACAGCGCCGATGATCGTTTTCAGGCGCTCGCGATTCGCGTTCACCGACTCCGTGTAGGCCTCGTGCGAAGCGAAATCGCGGCGCCAGTGCTGCCGCCGCGCCTCGATCGACGCGTCGATTTCGCGCATCAGGAATCGATCGATGCCGGCCACCATCTCGACGGCCATATCCGCTTCACCCACGATGAAAGGCTCCGTACCGTCCAGCGGTTCTGCATTCATCGCGTCCGCCACGCCCACCAGCGCGGCTGTCATCAGCCACGCTCCCGCCGTTGCCCCCAACACGCTCATCGCCCTTTCCTCTCATTCTTGGCAAACCCTTCTTCGTCACGGCATTATACCGAATCCGATGGGGTCCCGCGGCGCCTCCTCCGAAACCTGACCGCCCTCGGAACGGTCAATGCCTTCACGAAAGGAGCACTCTATCATGACACGAAAACGACTCGTCCTTTTCATTTTCGCCGTGGCGGCCGCCTGGAACCTATCGAGTGTCGCCGGCCTCAAGGAGTACGTGGCCAAGCCCGATGATTCCTATGCCTACGAGTTTCACTCGCAGACCCAGGTCGGCGAAGACACCATCGAGATGGTACGAATGACCTCTCAGACCTGGCAGAACATCCCATGGCAACACTGGATGGCCATGATCGTACCCAAGGAAGTCAAGCATCCGGAAACGGCCATGCTCCTCGTCATGGGCTACGCCAATACCGATCAGCCACCCAGTGTCATGAACTCCGACGAGGCGCGCGGCGTCCAGATGGTGGCCGACCTCACGGGCACCGTCATCGGCGTACTGATGCAAGTGCCGAACCAGCCACTATTCGATGGCCTTTCGGAGGATGGGCTGATCTCGTATACCTATGAGCAATACTATAAAGACGGAGATGATGAATGGCCCCTGTTACTGCCCATGGCCAAGAGCGCCGTTCGGGCCATGGACACGATGCAGGCCGTAGCCAAAGAGCGCCATCAGCAAGACATCGTCCGTTTCGTCGTGGCAGGTGCGTCGAAACGCGGCTGGACTACCTGGCTGACCGCGGTCGCGGACCCGCGTGTCGCCGCTATCTGTCCCATGGTCATCGACGTGCTCAACATGGGCCCGCAGATGGAACACCAGAAGAAAACGTACGGCGCGTATAGCCAGATGATCAACGACTACACCGAACGCGGCATCCAAATGCTCATGGGGACGCCGCGCGGCCAAGAACTCCTCCACGTCGTCGATCCGTATTCCTATCGCGACCAACTCACCATGCCGAAACTCGTTCTTCTCGGCACGAACGATGAGTACTGGTGCGTCGATTCGGCCAACTTGTACTTCCCGGACCTGCCCGGTGAGAAGCACCTCCGGTACGAACCGAACGCAGGACACGGTCTCGGATTCGGCATCGTCCCAGCCATTGTGTCGTTCTACAACTCGGTTCTGACAGGCGAGAACGTTCCTCCCTACGGTTGGAAGCACACCGAGGACGGCGCGCTCGAGGTCACCTGGGATTGCGCCGGCGCCCGGGCAGTCCTCTGGCAAGCCCAATCGGCCAATCGCGATTTCCGCCAGGCCACGTGGATACAGACGCCACTCGATGGCGACGGCAGGGCGGTAGCTCGTGTCTCGGCCCCGGCGTCCGGCTGGACGGCCTACTATGTCGAGATCGTGTTCCCCGGTATTGCGGGCGGCCTGCCCTATGGCCTGTGCACGCAGATGACGGTAACGCCCGACACTTTCCCCGAACACGAGGCGCCGGCGGCCAGCGCATCAGTGGCCACGGAGTGAAAACGGCCTGGCGAGAGGTGGATCCGCATGGGGCGCACGTATTAGGCTCGACGCATGCAAAGGCGAATGCTCAGAGCAATCGGCGTCATAGTGGCGGTCTCCGGCATCGCGTGTGCTGTCGGCGGTAGTGCGCACCATATACGGAATACCTTCGATGGCGAAATGCGCGTGGCCCTCGACGGTTGGGAACGTACTGTAGTACGCCGTTCCCTGCCCTCGCGTCCGACGTTCCTCGCATCATCAACGGCAATCCGGCACCGCGTGGCGGCAAACGACATTCCTTTTGAACAGGAAGCCACGCGGCGGACGCTCGATGCGGTAGGAACCTACGATTTCGTACAGCTCCCGTTTTCCGTACGACTGGACGGCGTCAACGTGATCGAGCGCCCGACGCCGAAAGACACCCTCACGATCGCGTCGCCGGAATCCGAGATCGAGCTGGCGATCGAGGCGGGCCAATCCGTCGCCGTGGGACCGGGCCTGTACGACGTGGCCGCCATTATCCCGTGGACGGGCCTCATGTGTGTGGCCGAGGGCGAACCAATGGCTGCGATAACCGTCCGTAAGGATGGCGGGCCCTGGAAGGATCGCGCCTTGGTCTCGACGGCGCGGTGGTTGTACATCGAGGCAGGGCTCAGTCTTTACCTGAAATGGTGTGCTTCCGAGGAAGAAGCTCGTACGGTTGCGAGCGCCGGCATCGAAGCCGTTTCCGCCGCGCGGTGGGGCGTCCAGGAAGGAGCCGCGATGCACTGGTTTGAATCCTTTTCGTCCGGAACAGGTATTGAACTTCGAGACAGGACCATTGTCACGCTATTGGAGGCAGCCGAGGAGCACGCCTTCAGAAGCGGCCCCGGACCAGGCATCCTCGTCCACATCGAGCGCGGAGGTATTGCGAGAGCCGCTTGGATCAAGGCCAATGGGCCGAAACCCGGAGGCCCCGTGCGGTTCGAGGCCCCGGCGTACCTGGACGCGGCACTGGTCCTCTACGGTTGGCGCGATGGCGGCGCGTTGGGCCGGTTCTTTCGGCAAGGAAGAGGCGGGCCGGCGGAACTCATGGAAAGCGGGAAGACACTGGCCTCGGCCGACGACGGGTGGGAGGTTCGCCTCGATCAAGTTCTAGCATCGGCAGCGCCCGTAACCGGAGGGGAGGTCGCAGTTCACGAGGCCCTATTGACACGGAAAGGCCGGGAGTGGCGCTTGCGACACGGTGAAAGTGTACGAATAGGCGACGAACGTCTGATCTTTCGGCGGGAAACGCCTCCGCCAGTCGTTCGCTATCATGTGACGGTGCGCGAAGAGGAACCACGGTTCCAGTGCTCGTTCGGCATCGATCCGGGGGAAACCGTGCGACGCGCCGCCTGGTCTTTCTCCCAAGGAACGCCCGGCGGAGATCCCGAGCGGGTAGCGGTCATTCGCATACAGTACCATCCGACCATGGCGCCTGCGGTGGCGGGCGCAGCCATGTTGCTGGCCGGAGTACTGCTGTTCGTCGTCGCACGTCAGAGACAGGCCATGCAGAGTCCATGAGACCACAACGCCTCATGAAAGATGGAACGGGAAGAGCAGCTTGCCGAGGAAGGCTCGCACTGATGGCGCTTCTCTTGTGTGCGTTCCTCAGTGCCGCGCCGCGGAGTCCTGTCCGAGTGCAGCATGAGACGAAGGTGAATACTCCTCCCGAGGCGGTCGAAACGCTTGAACCGGACGAGACGCCCTACTCGGATTGCCCGCGGGCCGTCGAATTCGTCCTCAAGGACCAGTTCAAGGAACCGCACGCCTTCACGCTGCCGGCGCCGAAGGTGACGGTGTTGGTGTTCGGCGACCGCAAGTGCAGCGATGACGCGACGCCGTGGTCGGACGCCCTCTGGAAACGGTACAAGGATCGTATCCAGTATGAAGGCGTCGGCGTCGGCCGCTGGATTCCCTTCTTCGAGCGCCCTATCGCGCGGATGATGATACGCAAGGCCACGGACTTCCCCATCGCCTTGGATTGGAACGGCAAAGTGGCCAAGAAGTACCGCTACCTGTACAAGCACATCAACGTCTTCATCATCGAGCCCAACGGCCGGATCGTGCGTACCGTCGTGGGAAGCCCGACAACAGGGAACCTGGATCAGGTGTTCGAGACGGTGGACAAGCTCCTGAGCGAGCATATCGCCGTTCGGCCCAGAAACGAGACGACCGAGGAAAGGGCGGCCCGACTTAGGGCGTTGGCCGATGAATACATTGACGAGGCGGAAGAAGCGCGGGAAGGCCCCGAGATCTCGGAGTAGCCACGTTACTCGTTCCGCTCGTACACCGCCCACGGCTCGTGCTGCTGCACGATGGGGCCATACACCTCGGGACGCCGCTGATGGTGCATCCGACTGTTGGCCCGGTGTTCGCGCAGGTGTTCGAGGTCTATCTCGGCGGTGATGTAGTGCTCGCCTGTGCCGGGGACCTTGGCCAGAATCTGACTGGGCCACGTAGCGATCATCGTTCCCTCGCCTTGGGCCAAGTTCGTGGCCACGATAGCGCAGAAACTGCGGAACATGTCGGCCTTGACCAGATAATCCTCGATGCTGCCGTTCCGGCCGTTATTCCAGATGATGATCTCGGCACCGTTGAGCGAGAGACAATCGGCACTTTCCGCGAAATACCCATCGTAGCAGGTCATGACGCCAATTCGGCCGAAATCGAGCTGGTATGTGGGATATCCAGCGCCGGCCTCCATGATGTGCTCGGGCTCATCCGGATTCGGTGGATGGAAGTACGGCGGCTCGCCGACAGCGCCATGCACTTTGCTGAACTTGCCCACGATCGATCCGTCGCGCCCGAGAATGAGCGTCGTGTTGCTGAAAGCCCCCGGCTTCCTGGCATCGATGGCGCCCGGTTCGAACTCTTCCCAGCCAGCCACCACAACATAGATACGGTGCTCGCGCGCGGCCTGAGCAATGCGGTCCACAATCGCGCAGGGAATCGAGAAACGGCCCAGCGCGTACTCGGGAAACGCAATCAGTTGCGCGTCGTCCGCCGCCGCCCGACGCACGTAGAACACCATCTTATCCACGGTGTCCACTTCGCCGCCGGCCATCTGAACGGCGGCCACCTTCACCGACTTCCACTCCCACCACGGCTTGGCCACCGTCTCACCTCCGGTCTCGGGCGCCATCGCGGTGACGATCACGAACAACAGACAAGCCGACGTCAACCGCACACCCGTCAGCGACATGGCCATTCCCTCCCCCGCACCGCCTACTCGAGATTGATCGGACTGCCCAAGGCCCTGCGATACGTTTTGGCCGCCTCGGGAAGGCCCGACTTCTCACACAGCACGGCGAGTTGTTCCCAAGGGATCTGGGCGGCGTTCGAGGTGCTGGACCAGGTAGTCACGAATTCCTCTGCCGCATTCTGCTGAGCCTTGGCATGGCCTAACATGAGCCACACCTGAGCATTGTCGGGGTTCTTCTCGATGAGGAACGTGAGCAAGTCGGACGCCTCGCCGATCTGATGACGCATCATGAGCGTCTGCGCACGGATCATAAGGCCGCGCGGGTCTTCGGGCTTCGCGTCAAGCACTTCCTGCGCTTGGGCTTCCATGGCCCGGATCTGCCGCGCCAAAGCGCGCACTTCCTCCAACCGTTGGCCGAGTTCCTTGGACGGGCTCTTGACGTTGGCACGCCCCAAGACGTCCTCGGCCGCGTTGAAGTCGCCCGTGGCCGCGAGGGCCATACCGTATCGCGCCAGCACCGGGCCGGGCATAGCACCCAACGCATCGGCCCGTTCATAGTATTCGACGGCCTGCGCGAGCGCGGCCAGGTCCCGCTGAGCGCCGGCGCGATCCTCGACGAGCGTTGCAAGATGCATCAGCGCCCTCTGGCAATTCGGGTCGGCCGCAAGGGCATCGTTGAAACACGCGAACGCTTCGTCCGTGCGGCCCAGACGCTTGAGCGCCAGGCCGAGGTCCGAGAGGGTTTCAGCATCGCCGGGCTCCAGCGTGTCGACGTGACGGAGGTACGTCTCCGCGATTCGAAAGCACTCGCGCGCGGTCGGCATGTCTTCGGCGCGCCCGCCACGATCCAGGAAATAGCGCCCGAGAACCCGTTGCGGCCGCACAGCATTCGGCGATTTGGCCACGGCGTCATTCCAGAGTCTGGCCTCATCGCGCCACAGCATGTTGCGGCGGAATGTGGCCAGGCCGCCCGTAAGAATCAAGGCCGCTGCGAGAATCCCGGCCACGGTGCGCAGACCCGGTCGATGTACAGCCTGAAAGGCCCACGGAACCACCATGACCACGCCGGCCACGGCAAGGATGGCCCGCCGCTCACTCAGCGCAAGGCCCCCATCCGGAACAAGCGAGGCCCCCAGCAGCGAAAGCAGGAACCACAGCAATGCCAGGCCACCCAGCCACCGCCTGACGATCAGGAACGCGGCCGCGAGCAGGCACAGCGCGAAGAGGAGCGTCCCGTAGGCCACACCCGGCGCGCTCAGGGCCGCGCGGAAGGGCTCGGCATGCTCGACATTCAGGCCATTTGGCGCGAATGCCATTCTGAGATAGCTGGGGAAAAGGGCCAGGAACGTGCTGAAACGGCCCACGAAAGACGGCTCTTCGGCCGCGCGTGACTCGATACCGCCCAGCACGAAGCGCAGCACAACAAGCACACCGAATGCGGCCCAGAAACCGGCGTGCCGCCGCACGCGATCGGCCGATGTGGCTTCCTGCGCACGCAACCGCTCCGCCGCCATCAGCAGAAATGGAAGCACCAGAGCCATGGGATGGCTCAGCACCGCCGCGACGTACAGCCCCATCGCGACGAGCAAGGCGGCCGTATTCGTGGTCTTCGGAAGGCGCGTCGCCATCAGAAACACGGCGAACGCACCGAGCGCCAACGTGGTAGCGAACAAGCCGGGCCGGAAGATGACGTAGTTGACCGCCTCGGTGTTGAGCGGATGAACCAGATAGAGCATGCCGGCCACCATGGCCAAGCGATCGACGCCGGCACCGGTGAGCAAGGCACGGCAGCAGAGGAACACCAAAACGCCGTTGATCAAGTGAAGAATGATGTTGACGGCATGGAATAGGCCGATGGCGTCCGGCGCCATCCACTGGTTGATCATCAAAGCCAGCGCGCCGACGGGCTGCGATCGGAGAAGCCCGGCATGATCGCTCTGCACGAAGAACTCCCGCGTCTCGACATGAAGCGGAGCTGCCAGAGTGTTCGCGTAGGCGAACAGGCCGACAATGACCACGAGGAAGCCGGCCGCCCACACCTGGGCGACATCGATGCCCTTCTGTCCCTTCAGCAAGGGTTCGGACAGCTTCCGATCCAAGGCCGCGTCACCCGTGCTCTCGATGCATCGTGCACCGGGAACCGAGGACGGATTCTCGCTTGGGGCGGTCTCTTCTGGCGGACACTGAGACGGTTCCTGATTCACGGCGTTTCCTTGAAATTCCCGTTGCAGAGTGCAATGTGCGCAACAGCCGGTTTCTGAGAACACGGGTCCTCACCGCGGCGCGATTATAGGACAACGGCACGTCGTCATCAACGTCGAGGCCGCCCCATCGGACGTCGCAGCGTCCCGAGAAAGGCCGAGGCCGGTCATGGTCGGCGGTATCGCGAAAACCACGGCTTGCATCGGGGTGTCTCGAAAGGCGATACTGATACCGTTCAATTCCGTTACCACAGCCACAGCGTATCAGGAGTAGAAGAAGCATGGGTATTGAGATGGTGCCTGGGTCCACGGCGTATTTCGAAGGCAAGTACGTTCCCATCGAGGACGCCAAGGTCAGCGTGATGACGCATTCGTTCAACTATGGGACAGCGCTGTTTGAGGGGATTCGAGGCTACTACGCGAAGAACGAGGACAACATCCTGGTATTCCGGTTGAAGGAACACGTGGATCGCTTGGTTCGGAATTTCAACGTTCTATGCATGGAGATTCCGGAGTCGCGCGAACAGATCGAGGAGATCTGTCTCGAGTTGGTTCGTAGGAGCGGCTTTCGCGAGGATGTGTACCTTCGCCCGATCTGCTACAAGTGCGAGTACTCCCTCGGGCCTGCGCTCAAGGGTGTGAAGAGCTGCCTCTGCTGCTACGTGATCAAGCTGGGCGACTATGTCGACATTCAGAAGGGGCTGAACGTGGCGGTGTCGTCCTGGCGGCGCTTGTCGGACAATGCGATTCCGGCGCGGACCAAGAGCGTGGGGAGCTACGTCAACTCGTCGTTGGCGGCAACCGAGGCCAAGCGAGCCGGTTTCGACGAAGCCATCTTCCTCCGCGAAGACGGCACCGTGGCCGAAGGTAGCGCGATGAACCTGTTCATCGTGTCGGGCGGCAAACTGATCACGAGTCCGCCGACATCCGACATTCTCGTGGGAATCACGCGGAACACGGTGCTCGAGTTGGCGTCCGCGGAGCTCGGCATCGACGTGATCGAACGCCCGATTTCACGCACCGAGCTTTACGTGTGCGATGAGTTGTTCTTCACGGGGACCGGCGCTCAGGTGGCACCGGTCAGTTCGGTGGACAACCGCCCGGTGGGTAACGGCAAGCCGGGCCCGGTTTCGAAGAAGCTGCAGACGCTCTATTTCGATGTCGTTCAGGGCAAGGTTGCTAAGTATCGGCATTGGTGCACGCCGACCTTCTGACCGCCTCCGATCGTTTCATCGGGGGCGAACGCGGCGGATCGAACCACGGTTCGCGTGCGGTGAAGGCGCGACACAGCATGGGGAGGCAAAAGCGTGTCTGACGGATCGGGATCATTCGACAGAGACAAGACGCGGCTGTGTCCTTCGTGTCGTATGCAGATCAGCGTCTTGGCCACGAAGTGTCGGTTCTGCGGCGAGAACGTCGGGCGGCCACGCGTCGAGGATCGCCATTTCACCATCCAGGACCTTGGAGGCGAGTCGGACGTCGCTCATTCGGTGAACGAATCGCTCATCGATGCGCTCGAGGAGTACCGCAAGAACGAGTTCGGAGTCCAGGAGTCCGAACTATCTCCGCAGGAACGCCGGAAAGCCGCTGGGAAGGCGAGAAAGGCGAAGAAGGCGCTGGCGAAAAGCGGTGCTGCGGCCGCGACGCCTGCCCCCTCCGACCAAGTTGAGGTCTCCTTGGGTCATCCGTCTCCGGGATCACGGAGGGCTACGCCCGATGCTGGCCCCAACAAGTGGGTGGTGCTGGCCATCGTCGGCGGCGTGCTAGCGCTAGTCTTCGTCGGTGGCGGCCTTGCCGTGTCGAGGATACGGAGCTATATGGACCCTGCGCAGCCAGCGGTGAAGAAGACTGCCGCCGCACCGGCATCCAACACTCAACCGAAGAGCCGCGCCTTGGACATCCTCGAGAGCGGCGGCACGGGCATCGAGGCGTTTCGGGCCGCCGCCGACGCCGTGAGGCGAGACGGCAGCGCGGAGAGTCGGAAGGTACTCGACATGGCTCGAGCGCGCGTGGACGCCGACATCAACGCCCTACTGAACAGGCATCCCTTCAGCGTGGAGCAAATCGAGGAGGCGTGTCGCGTAGCGGATGAGGTCGTTGCACTGGACAGCGGCAGCGAGACCAGCCAGGTCATCCGGGTCAAAACGCAGGAGGAGCTCTTCGCCTACACGAAGATGACGATTGCCGACATTGACGAGGCAAAGGGAGAAGCCACGTTGCGTCTGCTGTATCCGGAAGATATCCTCAACCCCCGCGAGGTGATCGTCAAGAAGGGCGACACCGTCCGAGACCGGTTCGTCGTCCGGTCGGTGACATCGAGTTTCGTGCGTTTCGAGGATACGAGGCGTTCGGCCGGCTCAGGCCAGAACCGGATGTTCAAGGCGTATCGCAACGGCACCATCGAGTGACGGGCGTATCCTTTTCCGATGGTCCGGTGCCCGGCTCTTCAGCCCATGGTCTTCGATATGCTATGATGGCGGCGGTCTGACGGTGTGTTTTCGCATTTTGCGAAGCAGGATACGGCAGGCTCTTGAGAGAGCCTTTGGGACAATGAGGATAGACATGGTGTACAGGTCTGCGGCGAGATACGGGCTGGTTTGCCTGCTGGCGCTGGGTGTGGTCTCGTGCGCCAAGGATTCGAAGTCGGAGAAGCCGACGGCGACAATCGTGGTCAGCGACAAGGCCAATGATATCGAAGCAGCCCTGAGGCAGGAAGTAGAGTCCATGATTGCCTCGGCTCCATCGGCGATGGACAACAGCCTGGGCGAATTCGTTCGGAAAAAGCCGTATTTCCTCAAGGAGTACGGCATCTACCCGGAAGGTTCGAAATCCTACAGTCTGCTCATCACGGAGACCGAGTCGCGCACGGCGACGCACGTGGCCAGCGTCAGGCTAGCGAAGATCCGGTTTGCCACCGAAGCCAGCCGCCGCAAAGACGAGGCTCGGGCCGACGACAACTTCCTTCGCGAAACCGGCACCGAAACGCGCTCCTATGAATATCACAACGGCCGTTGGAACCTCCTCGGTAGCTTCTTCGTGGTCAAGAAGACAGAGGAAAACGTCAACGGCGAGTGGGTACCGGTCGAGCGGCAAGTGGCGCCCGCCAGCGCGATCGACGAGGAAGACGCCGGACAAGGCTGGTGGAAGCGTGCGTGGTCGCGCATCACCGGGCGCTTCCGGGGCCAGGAATAGCGGCCGGTGGGAGGAAACAGCGATGCCGGACGGATTCGGGTGGGGTGGCAAGGCATCGAGGTTGAGGTCCCGAAAGGCTGGGAACTGAGTGCCTATGGCGGCGCGGCCGAGAACGGCCATTTCGAACTGGACGATGGTATCCGCCCGCGATTCCGGCTGTGGTGGCAACGCGGCCGCCACCGCACCACGGCCCCTCAGGAGTCCATTGACCGGTATCGTCGTTCCCTCATGAAACACCGGGGGGACATCAGCAAGTTCGAGGTATTGCCCGCCGAATCCCTTCCCTTTCGGTGCAGAAAGGACAAGGACACAGCCGTTTATCGATACGAAGGTGCGGCGGCCGCCTATGGCGCGGCGTGGTATTGCCGGACATGCGGGTGCGTCGGCCTCGCGGAAGTCCGCAGTGACCGCCCCCCGGACAAGACCTTGAGATGGGTGCTGGCGTCTATCGCGGATCATCGGGACGACGGCCAACGTCTCTGGGCGGTGTATGATTTTGCGTTTCTGGCACCCGACACCTATAATCTCGAACGGGCTGAATTGATGCCGGGACGCTTGTCGTTCCCGATGCGGCGTTCGCGCCAGTGCCTCTTGACGGTCGAGCGCTGGGGCGTGGCACGAGAGTGGCTCAAGAAGAGCGCCCTGGAAGGCTGGCCGGGCGAACTCGCTAAGCGGCTGAAACGCGCGGAGTTGGGTCCCGTACGTCAGGACCGGTTCAGTTTTCGAGGCCACGAGGCCTGGGGTTTCCGTCAGGCGGATTCCCGCCGAGGGCGGTGGCGCCCATGGCCGCCCCTTGATGGCATGGTGTGGCACTGCCCGGACGATGACAAGGTGTATGCCGTTTTCGGACAGGGAACCGAGGAAGAGCTGGTTCGCCAGGTAGCCGAAACGATAGGCTGCGGATAGGTGCTCCGGCGTCGTTCTCACATATCGCGACGCGAGATGCTGGAGTCCGTGCCTCAGCCCAATCCGGCCGTGCGCTGGGAGGACTTGGACACGGGCCGGATCCTGGTGTCGTATCGCCGATCGCCGGGCCGTTTGGGCGCGATGATATACCGCGTATTCGCTGTGGCGGAATGGTCGCAGGTGCTCTTGGACGATATCGGCAGCCAGGTCGTTCGACAGATGGACGGCCGGCGGACTGTGGCAGATCTGATTGCGTTCGTGGCATCGGATCTAAAACTGAGCCGGAAGGAGGCCGAAGTGGCGGTGCTCAAGTACCTAGCGATGCTCGGCAAACGTCGCCTGATCGGACTTGAGGTATCGCGCGACATGGAGAGGCAACCATAGCCATGGCAGTCGATGGGAAGGCACGCGCCGGTATCGAGCGGCAAATCAGTCTTCCGAACCGCGAGGCCGTCAGGATCGCCCTGCGCAGCCTCCGCATTCGGATCTGGCGGTCGCTCATCACAGTGGCCGGGATCGTGCTGGCGATTGCCTTTCTCTCGTCCGTGATCACGTCCGGCATCGTGTCCGAGGGTATTCGCCAGGTTACCGGGGCCGAGGTCGGAACCACGGCCCAGGAACGGGCAACACAGATCTGGCTGATCTCGATATCGCTGTTGGTGTGCGTGGTGGGGATTACGAACGCCATGTTGATGAGCGTAACCGAACGGTATCGCGAGATCGGGACCATGAAGTGCCTGGGGGCGCTGGACTGGTTTGTGGTGAAGCTCTTCCTGCTCGAGGCGGGGTTCCTGGGCCTGGCCGGCAGTCTGGTGGGCGCGCTCGTAGGTTTTCTGGCGGCGGTATTGGCCGCCATGGCGCAGCATGATAGCGTGTTAACGAGCGTGCCGTGGTCGAAGGCCTTGGGCGGCCTTGCCGGCGCGATCGCGGTGGGCGGCGTCGTCTCGGTGATCGGCGCCGTGTACCCGGCACGACGGGCCGGGCGAATGCCGCCGGCGGATGCGATGCGAACGGAGATCTGAGGTCGCGAACGCTGCGTTTCGTTTGGGATTTGGGATGTGTTTGGGTCTGACAGACGAGGAGAGATGAATGGCCGAACAGACTGCTCAACCCGCAACGGCCGATGCCGATTCGGCCGCCCAGCACGAATACGCCGTCAAGACGATGAGGGTCAGCAAGGAATACGTCATGGGCAAACAAACGCTCATGGCATTGAAGGGCGTGAGCATCGAGATCAAGACGGGTGAGTACATTTCGATCATGGGACCCTCCGGCTCGGGCAAGTCGACGCTGTTCAACATGATCGGGGGGCTGGACAAGCCAACGGGCGGCAAGGTGTATATCGACGAAGTGGACATTTCCGGCCTAGACGCCTATGAACTAGCCTGGCTCCGCTGCCGGAAAATCGGATACATTTTCCAGACGTTCAACCTGATTCCGGTCATGACGGCGCTCGAGAACTGCACGTTGCCCATGATTTTCGCCGGCATGAGCACTCAGGACGCCATGGACAAGGGCGCCGAGCTGTTGAGCCTGGTCGGACTCGGCGACCGCATCCGTCACAAGCCCCTCGAGTTGTCCGGCGGCCAGCAGCAGCGCGTGGCCTGCGCGCGGGCCTTGGCCAACGATCCCGCGATCATTCTGGCCGATGAGCCGACAGGAAACCTTGACCTGAAGACGGGCAAGGAGATCATTGCGCTGCTCCGGAAACTGAACCGCGAGAAGGGCGTGACCATCATCAGCGCCACGCACGACCTGAAGATGCTGGACGTCTCGGATCGGATTATCTGGATACGCGACGGTCAAGTGGACAAGATCGAGTCGCGCGCCGAGCTGGATATTGCGGTGGGCACCCTCGAGGGCGAGGAAGCCTAGAGCGAAACAGTAGCTATCGGCGCGGCGGGGAATTATGGGGATCAAGACCAGCATACAGTCAGAAGAGGCCCTTGAAGTCGTCGAGATCCTCATCATCTGCGTGGCGGTCATCTTCGTGTTGCTCGGCACGTACGCGCTATCCTTTGGCGACACGGCGGACAGCCGGCTGGCCACGGTGCTCAGCCTGACGCGAGACGGCACATGGTACATCGACCGACCCGCCGGCCAGGAGCCCAATCTCTTCGAGCGGCGAACCATCGACAAGGTCCTGGTGAATGGCCGCATGCTGTCGAGCAAGCCCCCCATGTTGCCCCTGCTCATGACGGCCGAGTACATCGCCATGAAGAAGGTCTTCGGATGGGACCTTCTCGATGACGAGGATCGACGACGTGTCATCCGCTACATGTCGATGACCCTCGTCGGCGGCGCCTATCTCGCCGCGCTCATCTTCACGATGAAGACGCTGCGGCTGTTTGGCGTGGCGCCGCTGGGCCGGGTGGTCATGTTGTTCTCGCTCGGCTTCTGCACGCAGCTCTGGGGCTACGGCACCAACATCAACAACCATGGGCCGGCCGCAGGGCTCCTGGTCGTCGCCTTGTACTTCGCGTTGGGCCTCGGCAGCGGGAAGCTCGATCCGAAGCCGTGGCGGTTTGCGCTGTTCGGCCTCGCGGGCGGCCTCGTTACGACCATGGACATGCCGGGCACGGTATTCGTCGCGTTCGCCGGGCTCCATCTTCTGGCGAAGCATCCGGCGAAGACACTGATCTGGGCGGTTCCTGCGGCGGCCGTGCCCATCGGCATCCAGAGCGCCATCCTGTGGTCCATTACCGGGAGTCTCCTGCCCGTTCAGATGCACGCCGAGGCCTATCTCTCGGAAGCGTCGTATTGGCGCAATCCACGCGGTATCGATGCGCTGAACGAACCCAAAGGAACTTACCTGTTCCACATGACCTTCGGCCGGTGCGGCGTGTTCTCGCTGTATCCGGTGCTGATCGCCGGACTCGCCGGGACGCTACGCGCCGCCTTCAAGCGTGATACGCCGTGGCGAAGCTACGTGCTCGCCGGTTTCGCCGCGTTTGCCATCCTCACCGCCTACTACGCCATCACCACGAACAACTACGGCGGCGAGGCGTATGGATTCCGGTGGTACATCGTGGCCATGCCGGTGCTCGTGCTCATGTCCGCGCCGATCTTCCACACGCTACGCGCGCGGTGGAAGTGGGTATTCGTGGGGCTGCTGATCGGCATTTCATTCTACTCGGCCTGGGAGTGCTCGAAATCGCCGTGGGGCGCGAACCGCCAATGGACGTGCCGTTTCCTTGGCCCAAGCTACGGGCGCTGGAAATAGGAGAATCGGACGGATCCGACCGATCGAGTCTATTCGTCCCAGTCGGTCTCGGGTTGATGGGCGCGGGCCTTGTCCAGTTTCCGGTGGATGCGATCGAGGCGGTAGCGGAACCCGTCAACGATCCACGCGGCGGGTTCGGCGCCGCGGCCGAGGGCGGCGCGCGTCTCGAGGTACTCGACGGCCTCGCGGCACACACGCTCAGCCCCGACAAGGTCGCGTTTCCGGTGCTCGTAGAGCTTGGCAAGCTCGCGGCGGGCGTCGAGGTGAGCCGGATCGCCTTCGAGCAAGCGGCGTAGCGTGTCCTCCATCTCGATCCAGTGGCCAAGGCGTTTGTGGGCCCAGCCGAGCATTTCGAGACACTCGACGCACAGGACATCATCCGATGCGGATTCCAGGAAGCGCTCGCCGTGGGCGATCACGTCCGCGTAGCGTTTCTGGCGGAAATAGAGACGGACGAGAGACAGCCGGTCCTCGGCATGGTCGAAGGCCTCGCCGGGCGGCCTGTCAAGCGACTGCGAGACGAGGCCCGTCAGGGCAACCAAGGAGAGGATGTCCATCTTATGATGGTAGAAGACGCCGCGCAAGGGCGTGGCATCTCTCGAGTGGAGGTAGTCGAACCAGATCTGGGGAATCTCGGAGCTGGGCACATCGCCATATCGTGTGAGGCCGAGAACGGAGCGTTCGACGTTGCCGAGGCTACAGTCGTCCAGGCGCCGCTTCCAGAACCGACGCGCGGTGTGGACGAGGTCGAAGTGGAGCGCGGCGTCGAGGCGGAACGGTAGTCGGTGCGTGATGAACCGCGTGCGCAGCAGCGGGATATCGAAGCTCTTGCCGTTGTACGTCACGACCGTCTTGACACGGGCAAACAACGCATCGAGGTAGCGGAGCATGGGCTCCTCGTCGTCGTAGTCGCGCATGAAGCATTGCTCGAGTCGGAAGAGATCCTCCTGGAAAAGGCCGACGCCGACGAGGAACGGCACAGTACCGGATCCGCCGGCAAGCCCGGTGGTTTCGGTGTCGATGAACACGGTCGTGGCCGGATCGAAGGCCTCGAGTTGGCTGTCGCACGCCGAGAGGGCAATGTGTTGCGGAACGGCATCGAGGGCCAACGCAAGCGGCACGCGGCCGTGGCAATACTCGATGGGGAAATCCTCGGAGACGAGGAAGAAGTGGTCATCGCCGTCGCCCACCAGCCGGCCCGGAACCACCTCATTGATATCGAGCGCCCGGACACCGCGCTGCGAATCCCGACCATGAGCAAGCTCATCGAGCGCGGTTCCGGAGACGAGTCCATGCTTGTCGAGAAGGTCCTTGAGCCGACTGGACGACTCCGGAGCAGGCTCACCGAGCGGAGGTTTCGGTTTTGGACCCTGACGCTCGAGGTCGGCGCCGGTCATAAGGCCCGGCTGGGCCAGCAGGGCATCGAGTTTCTTTCGGATATCCGACATGGGGGTCTTCTTGTTGGGCTATTGGTCCGTTTTCACTATACCCGATCCAGCGCGCGCGGCGTCATTCCGCAGGTTTCTCTCCGAGGGCGAACTGGACAAGCTTGAGGGCTCCTCGCTTGCCATGCTCACCGATCTCGAGCGCCGGTCCGACGCAACTTGGGCACCCGTCGGTACAGGGACAGCCCTCGAGCAAATCCAGGGTCGCCCGCAAGAGCCGGTCGTGGTGCGTATAGAGCTTCTCACTGAAACCGACACCGCCCGGATAGGTTTCGTAGAGGTACACGGTGGGGCAGTTCGAGAAGGGGGCACGGAGCATGGCCTGGGCGCGGATGTCCGTCGGATCGCAAAGCACCTGGACGGGCACCACCTGCCGGAGCGTGTTGGCCAGCGCATTGAGGGCCTCACCAAGCTCCTTCTGTTCGAAACCGAGCGCCGTATCGGTGTCGTCTGGGAACTCGAGCCAGTACGCGGCGGTGTGCATGGTGGTCTCGGGCAGGTGGATCTCACCCCAACCGACATTCTCGTGGCTGCCGAACTTGATCTTCTTGTACATGGTCGGCAGCCAGGTCACGCTGAGCTCACCGCAGTTCTTCGACACGCCGCCCGCCGGTTCCGCCCGAAAGGTATCGAGAACCTTGAGATCGACCTTGATCTGCGCGTCCGTGTAGTAGTCGACCTCGACCGGCTTGGCATACGCCTTCCGATCGTCGAGATCGAGTCGCTCGATGGTGTACTGGGCGCTCTGGTGGAGATAGACGGCGTTCTCGTAGACCTCGACGGGGGCCGAGAAGTAGTCCACCTCGCCGATGACGCGGCCGTTGTCGGTGGTATCGAGGATGACCACGTTTCCGGGAGCGGCCGTGCGCAGGCTGATGTCCTCGGCGGGATAGGTGTCGGCACTCCAATGCCACTTGTTCTTGACGTGACGCAGGATGCGGTTCTCGGCCAAGTACTCGAGGATCTCGCGCGTCGACGCCGGATCGAGTCCGAACGCCTCGCCGTCCTCGAAGGGAAGCTCGAAGGCGGCACACTTGATGTGACTGGTGACAATGATAAGGTTGTTCGTGTCCACCGTGGCACTCTCGGGGGCCTGGCCGAAGAAGTACTCGGGATTCCGGATGATGTACTGGTCGAGGGGAGCGCTCGACGCAATGAGAACCACAAGCGAGGTACCCGAGCGACGTCCGGCACGTCCGGCCTGTTGCCAGGTGCTGGCCACGCTTCCCGAGTATCCGGTCATGATGCAGACATCGAGAGCGCCGATGTCGATCCCGAGTTCGAGGGCGTTCGTGCTGACGACCGTCAGGATCCTGCCGTCGCGCAGGCCCCGCTCAATCTCGCGTCGCTCGGTGGGCAGGTAGCCGCCTCGGTAGCCCCGCACGAGGTTGTGATCCTTCCCGAGTCGCCGCACGGCGTTCTTGAGATACGTGGTCAGGATCTCGACGCGGAGCCGGCTCCTCGCGAAGACAATCGACTGCACATCCTTGCTGAGGAACTGCGTAGCCAGACGACTCGCTTCCTTGACGGACGAGCGACGAATGCCGAGCTCCGCATTGACGACGGGAGGGTTGAAGAAAAGAAAGTGGCGCTCGCCGGTCGGCGCGCCGTTGTTGTCGATGAGATGGACGGGCTTCTCGACGATCTTCTCGGCCATTTCCTTGGGATTACTGATGGTTGCGCTACAACAGATGAACTGCGGATCCGACCGGTAGAAGGCACAGATCCGCTTGAGGCGCCGCAGCACGTTGGTCAAGTGGCTTCCGAAAACGCCGCGATAGTGGTGGATCTCGTCGATCACGATGAACTCGAGATTCTCGAAGAGCCGGATCCACAGCGTGTGGTGAGGAAGAATGCCGGTATGGAGCATATCCGGATTCGTCACCACAATATGGCCGGCGCTCCGAACGGCCTTGCGGGCCGAGGCCGGCGTATCGCCATCGAAGGTGTAGGTCCCGATCTTAACGTTGAGGGCCTCGACGGTGGATTGGATCTCATGCACTTGGTCCTGGGACAGGGCTTTGGTCGGAAACAGGTAGAGCGCCCGCGCCTGGGGGTTGTCGAGCAGACGGTTGAGGACAGGAATGTTGTAGCATAGCGTCTTTCCGGACGCGGTCGGGGTGACGACACAGATGTTCTCGCCATTGAGGACGGCTTCGACAGCCTCGCTCTGATGGGTATACAGGTCTTGGATGCCGCGCTTTTGTAACCCCTCGACGAGTTGCGGGTGGAGTCGTTCCGGGAAGCCACCGTACTGCGCGGGCCTGGCCGGAATGGTGTGCCATGCGGTCAGATTCCTCCGGAAGGACGAATCCTCTCGGAGCCGTTCGACGATCTGGGTGACGTTCATGGGTGAGATCCTCCGGGCCACGCTCACAATCTGAATATAACATCAGTATATTGCCGGGCGCAATCCCGGCGCAAACTGCGCGCCGTCCTTGTGCTCGGGCACGGTTTGCCGTATGATGGGCGTGTCGGAGAAGGTGAAGCGGCGAGTGGCGAGGGACTTTGCCAGGATCGATGCGCCATGGTTGAGTACGAACTGGTACTGAAGAAGGACGATCAGGTTTCGGCACGCTATCCGATTTCCTCGGCGGGTCTGGTCGTGGGGCGCTCTCCGGAAGTGGACATTGTGCTGCCGGGCGGAATGGTGTCGCGGTATCACGCGCGTATCTGGATCGAGGATTCCGTGCCCATGGTCGAAGACACCGGGTCGCGCAACGGCATCGGGGTGAACGGCCGCCGGGTGCTCAAGAGCGAACTCAAAGAGGGCGACGAACTGATCGTCGGCGACTCGCGGTTCATCGTCGTCAAGCACAGCCGCAATGTACCGAGTTCGATCATCACGTACGAGAAGGCCGGAACGCTGGCCACGGCAATGCTTCAGAACGAGGATGGCTCGCTACCCATTCTCTACCGCGCCGCACAGCTTTTGGGCACGGTGTTCGACCTTGACGATCTGCTTTCACAGATCCTGGGGCTCATTTTCGAGGCGCTTCCGGTGAATCGAGGGTTCATCCTGACGATGCAGTCGGAGGACAGCGACATCGAGATCCACGCGCAGCGGTTCCGGAACGCGGACGCGTCGGAAGGTCCGCCATTGAGCCGCACGCTGATCCAGCACGTGTTCAGGCAACGGAGCGCCATGCTCACAGCAGACGCCATGGACGACAGCCGTTTCGACTCGTCGAAAAGCGTCATGCGTTACGCAATTCACGCGGCCATGTGCGCACCGCTGATCGGGCGGCAGGCCATCGTGGGGGCCATCTACGTTGACGCCAATGCGGATGAACAGGAGTTCTCGAACGAGGATCTCGAGGTATTGACGGCCATCGCGTGCGTGGTCGGCGTGGCCGTGGAGAACGCGCGACTCTATAAGGAGACTGTGGCACACGAGCGGCTCGTGGCGATCGGCCAGGCGACGGCCGGGGTGGGCCATTGCGTCAAGAACATCCTAACCGGCATTCTGGGCGGCGCGCAGTTCGTCGATATGGCCCTCGACAAGCAGGACTTCAAGTATCTCGAGAAGGGATGGCCGATCATGCGCCGCGCCATTGACCGCATCGAGATGCTGGTGTTGAACATGATGGCCTACTCGAGGGAAACCAGGGTCGAGCTGGCCCCGACGGACGTTGATGCGTTGGTACAGGAGGTGCTGGACACGGTCAAGGCCCGGGCCGATCGCTTCCGGATCGCCCTCGAGTTCAAGCCCGGGCCATCGGGTGTCGCCCAGGCGGATAACCGAGGGATCTTCCGCGTGTTGCTCAACCTGGCGACCAACGCCCTCGACGCCTGCGAGGAGAAGGGCGGAACCGTCACGGTGCGCACGTACACCAAGCCCGATGGCTGCTATATCGAGATCCGAGACACCGGCGTGGGCATCCCGCCGGAGATCATGGCCCGGCTTCCGGAAGCGTTCGTGACGACGAAGGGATCGAGCGGAACGGGTTTGGGCTTGGCGTGCAGCTACCGAATCGTCCGCGAGCACGGCGGCGATATTCTCATCGAGAGCAAACCGGGCGAGGGCGCCTCGTTCACCGTGTTCCTTCCGGCACACAGCGACCACCAGACGCAACTGCCCGACAAGGTGCGTAGTCCGAAGTCGTAGTCGGCGCGTTCAGTCAAGAGGCCAGCGGTCGCGAACGTAGGCCAGGGCCGCGTCCCGCGTTTCAAGCTCTCCCTCAAGGTGCGCCTCGTCCACAGCACGCAAGATGGTGGTGAACAGCGGGCCCGGCACATAGCCCATACCGACGAGATCCTTGCCGGTTACGAGCGGCGCCCGCGCCGCGGCGGCGGGACCGAGCGCCGCGATGTACTGCTCGATCCAGCGGATATCCTCGAGGTCGAGATGACTGGCCAGGCAATCCAGTCGGGCGAGCTCGAGCAACTCGTCGAATCCATCCTCGCGCACAAAGCGTTGTAGCCTGCCTTCGCGCATGCGCCGAGCGGCGGCCAGTCGCATGTGGTTGGCCACGAGCCAAACCACACGCGCCGTCTGCTCGCGCGAGAGGCGGAGACGCTTGCATACGTTTCTTGCTTCGTGCGCGCCAACCTTGTCGTGGTAGTTGAACCGGATTCGATCCTCAAAGGTCTGGGTGATGGGCTTGCCAACGTCGTGCAGGAGGACGCCCAAGGCTAGGGTCGGCGTCGGGTTCCGCATGTACTCGAGCATGAGCAACGTATGGAGAAACACGTCGCCCTCCGGATGAAACTCAGGGGGTTGCTCGACCCCTTCCATGCGGGCGACTTCCGGCAGAACGTGTCCGAGCAGGCCGGTCTCGGCGAGCAGTTCCATGGCCCGTCGCGGTCGCGCCTCGGTAAGCATCTTCAGGAGCTCGTCGCGGATACGCTCCGCGCTGGTCTTCATTACAAGTGGGGCGCACAGGCGGATGGCGTTCCATGTCGCCGTCTCGATGGGCCAGTTGAACCGCGCCGCGAAGCGCACGGCGCGCAACAGTCGGAGACGGTCTTCGTTCAACCGCAGGACGGGATCGCCGACGGTCCGGAGTATGCCGCGTTCGAGGTCGTCAAGTCCGCCCACGTAGTCGAGCACTTCCTCGCGCACGGCATCGTAGAAGAGCGCGTTCACCGTGAAATCGCGCCGTTCCGCATCACGCTCCTCGTCAACGAAAGCCACGGATGAAGGATGGCGCCCGTCTTCATAGGGGCCATCCTGCCGGAATGTGGCGACTTCGAAGTGGCCTTCGGGCAGCATGACAACCTCGACACCGAAGGCCGCCCCGATGCTGTACGTCTTCGTGAAAAGGCGCGCCACGTCCTTTCGGCGCGCATCGGTGGCAATGTCATAGTCTTGAGGTTCGACGCCGAGGATGAGATCGCGCACGCAGCCGCCGGCCAGAAGGGCGCGGAAGCCGGCCCTGTTCAGGCGAGCGCATATGCCGAGCGCCGCGCGACCGCGCTCACTGGCCGGAGGCGGAATCCTTTGGCTCTTCAGCATGGCGGCTCTCCAACACTCTGCGGCGTCGCTCCGAGTAGATCCACGAGACAACGAGAAGGGCGGCGGCTAGGCCGGCGAACGACATGAACTGGTAGACGATGTCGAGCCTGAGCAGATCGACAACAAAGGCTCGACCGATGACAATCGCGAACACGATCATCGAGCCCCAGCGGTACCGGCTCTCGCGGAACAGAGCGCCGAGGGCCATCGTGATAACGGCGACGGCCAGCCAGTACAGCGTGAGCGCGTGGTCGCGGTTCCATTCTCGTAGGCCGATCAGGACGAGAAAGAGACACGCGCCAATGAGGATGACGCGCAGGAGATCGTCGGTGCGCGTGCGTCCCGGCCCGCGCAGACGCGGCCCGGCCAGGAAGCGTTCACCGATCACGCAGGCCGCCACGATCAAGGCTAAGTAGGCCAAGAAACGCGCGTCCTGAGCGATGGGCTGTGCCGCGGCGTAGAGCCCCTGATAGAACGTGGCCGCGCCGAACACAAAGGCCATAACGCCGGAAGCTTTCATCCCGTTGAACGCGGTGAGACAACTGACCAGAAACAGGGCCGCGCCCAGGGCGCACTGACCCACGGCGGCCGGCCCCGCGTCCAGGCTCCGGCTCATGAGCGTGGTCAACATGAACGTCGCCGCCAAGTACGGCGCCGCCGCGGCCAGGTCATGTTCCCACGGGTGCCCCCCCTTCACGCGCCGGAGGTAACGCTCCCAGAAGTAAGCCCCGACATACGTGAACAAGCCGAGCAACACCGTGTAGAGCTCGAAGCTCACCTGATCCTCGAAACCGGCCGGCCCGAACCGGAGGAATAGGAACACGTGGTAACAGACATGAGCGGCCACGACGAGCAAGACGCTTCCGACTTCGACCTGGGGGGTCCGCAGGAGCACGCCGAGCACCGCCATGGCCACGCCCTCGGCACCCAGCATGTACGGCAACGCCGGATGATCGCCAAGATCGATGATCGTCACAGCCAGAAGGATGAACGCGCCCGCGGCGGCGTAGAGAAGGGCCACCGTCGCACCGTGCAGGTCGAGCCGCGAGTCGGCGAAGATCCATTGGCCGCTCACCACGCGTTTCTCGGGCGGCAGGGGCCGGATGAAATGCTCGTAGAACCAGGCCACAACCGCAAAGACCAGCGGCGCGCCAACACAGCAGAACCAGTTGGCCTTAATGTGGCACGGCCCGATGATCAGCACATCGGTGCTACGTACCGAAACCAGGCATCCTGCGAAGGTCACCAGCAGAAGGCCGAGGCCAAGGATCTTGAAGATGGGGACCATGGCGCGCTTGTACGAAAAGCCTAGGCCCAGACCCTGAAGTGCCAAGGCGACCATCAGTTTCTCCCCGGAGAGATAGGCTTGCAGCGCCAACGTGAACATGATAACGGTCTTGGCGATGAAGACCTGAAACAGGTAGTTCCACCGCGGCCCGGTTAGGTGTGTCAACACCGAGAAGAGGAACAGCATGCCGCAGATACCGAGCCGAAACGCCCACTCATACTCGATGTAGTTCTGGCGGATGGCAATCCAGGCCAGCGCAAAGAACACGCATGAGTTCACGCCGGACATCGGAGCCACAACGCGTCGGTACTCGCCGGTCTTTCGGGCGTCAACGATGCAGGCCAGCGAGAACACGATCCAGCACAGGGCAAGGTAACCGTTGGACACCCAGAAGTATTCGAGGTCGGACATGTGGAGCGCGGCCGGCTTGCGCAGAAAGAAGTAGATGTAGGTCAGTTGCGTGGCGATCATGGCGACCCACGTGAAGAGAAACCAGCGGTGCGCCGCGTGAAACGCGAGGGCGACCACGGCCAACAGCGCACACACGCCGAGGGCATAGGTGATGTTCTCGGCGTTGTGGCCATCCATGCAACTCAAGACGACGGTGTAGTACGCAAGAAACAGCGACACACCCGCGACGGTCTGGCTCTTTCGGCGATGGGCCACCAAGGCGATAGCACCCAAGCATGCCATGAGCACCGGCCCTGCATATGCACGCGACTCCATCACGGTCATGCCTTCGACAAAGAAGGCCGCATAGGTCGTGAAATACACGCACGCCAGTCCGGCACCGAAGATGGACTGCGAGAAGAAATCGCGACGGTTACGGAATGCCAAGCCGTAGAGCAATCCGACCAGCGCGACGCCGTAGCCCATGGCCACGCGATGGAGCGGCTGCAACGATTCGGCCCGCAGGGTCATGCGGGCGCCAAGCACGAGGGCGGTCATCAGCATGACCACGGCTACCCGGCTGAGCCAGATGCCGCCAATGCGCGACTCGAGCGCCTCGCCCGGCTCACCGCCGAGCACCTTGTCGACGTTCCGCGAAACATCCGAGCTGTACTGCTGGCGGGCCTTTTCCGGCTTCTCCTTCGCTTTCTCGGGCGCGGCCTCGTCCTGAACTCGACCGGCGTGTGCGTCGTCGAGATCCCGTTGCTGCAAAAGATCTCGGACTGCGGCCGTGAGCTCGCGGACTTCCGCCTCCAACTGCTCTATGCGTTTCTCGGGGTCCATGCCGTGTCAAGTCCTGAACGCGATGAACGCAGACATCCCTCAAGCATCGAGTCCGTGTCGCGACGCCCGAACTACGCGCCCGGGCCGGCACGGCGTTCGGCCAGGAAACCCCGAATGCCTTCGAGCAGTTCCGGCCGTATGACCGTCGTCATGTGATTGCCGCCCTCCACGATGATTACGTCGTGGTTGGCCAGCACGCTTTCGAGCGCATCCACGCGCTCCCTCATGCCGTCCTCCGAGCCGACAATCAAGCGAATCGGCACCGCATTCGCGCGCAACTGCTCCTCGGTAATCGCGAAATCGTCGAATCCGCGCACGACCTTGGCCATGACCTTGGTATCGACGATGTGACTGATCACGGTGTTCACGAGGTTCAGCCAGAGGGCGTTACTCCGCTTGGACGGTGGCGCCAAATGCTTCTCGATCGCGGCGAATCCGTGCCCCTCGTCCATGTCCTTGATGAGCCCATCCAGCAGGGCGCGGTTCTCCGGATTCTCTTCCACCCAGCCAGCGGCACACGGTACCGCGCAAATCACGCGATCCGGATACTCCATAGCCAGCTTCAGCGTCATGAAACCACCCATCGAGTAGCCGACGATGTGGGCCTTCTCAATGCCCAGGCGGTCGAGGATGCGGATAACATCCTTCACCTGCTCCTCGCCGTACTGGGCGGCGTCGTCCGGCGCATCGCTGAGGCCATGACCGCGATTGTCGAGGGCGATCACGCGGTAGTCGCGCGCAAGGGCTTCCGTGAGCCCGGGCCACCGCCAGTTGAGATCGGCGTTGACCGCCAAACCGTGGATCAGGACCACCGGTTCGCCCTCGCCTTCATCGGTGTAGTGAATGCGCACTCCGTCAACGTCGAGATACTCTCCCTCCACGCGCTGATTGAGTCCGTAGTCAACGAGCGCTATCCCCAGGCCCGCTACCATGGCCAACGGAAGCGCGAGACTTGCCATGACTACCATCACCTTGTTCATAACCGCGATCCCCTTCTGTGCCGTCGTTGATTCCCGGATTAGGCCATATGGCAACGCCCAATGAGAACGCAAGTGTATCATGAATTCGTGGCCTCCCGATACGATGACCCGAGGAAGATCCCCACCATCCGGCTCACTGGTCACATCACATCCGCGCAGCCCTTGAAGCGCGTCGCGAGCGGATAGTAGACTTTCACTCTGTTGCCCGATGCACGCCGTGTTTCCGAAGGAAGGAATGACGGCGTCCAAGCCCAATCGTTCGGAGGATCAAGCCGTGTCGAACACGAAACTTGCCTTGTTCGGAGGAAAGCCCGTTCGCGATCCGGGAAAACCTTGGCCGTCGTGGCCGGTGTACGGCGCCGAGGAGTGCGATGCCGTCCGGGAAGTGGCCACCTCCGGCAAATGGTGGTTTGGGGAGCGCATCAAGCGCTTCGAGGCGGAATACGCCACCTTCCACGACGCCAAACATTGCATCACGTGTGCCAGCGGCACCTCGGCCATCGAGATCGCCATGCGGTGCCTTGGCGTGGGCGTGGGCGACGAGGTGATTGTGCCGCCGTATACGTTCATTGCGACGGCGAGCGCGGTGATCTGGGCCGGCGGTACGCCGGTATTCGCCGACGTGGACGAATCCTGGAACCTGGATCCGGACGCGGTCGAGGCGGCCATCACGCCGCAGACGAAGGCCATCATGCCGGTTCACTTCGGCGGCCGCGTGGTCGATATGGATCGCCTCAACGATATTGCGGCACGGCATGGTCTCCATGTGTTCGAGGACGCGTGCCATAGCTGGGGCTCGAAGTGGAAGGGCAAAGGCACCGGCGCCCTCGGCATCGGCGGCGCGTTCAGCTTCCAGTTCTCGAAGAACATCACTGCCGCGGAAGGCGGCGCCATCCTCAGCGACGATGATGCGCTGGCCGAGGCCTGTCGCTCGACGGCAAATTGCGGCCGGAACATCACCCCGGGCGCCGACTGGTATGGCCATGTCCGCGTCGGCACGAACTCGCGCATCACTGAATTCCAGGCCGCCATTCTGAGCGCCCAACTCGCCCGGCTCGAGGCCCAAACGCTTTTGCGCGAGCGCAATGCAGCGATTCTCGACCAAGGACTCGGCGCCATCGAAGGCCTAACGCCTCAACCGGGCGATCCGCGTATCTCGAGGCGTGCCTATCATTTGTATTGCCTACGGATCGATGCGGCCGCCTTTGGCTGCTCGCGCGAACGCTTCTGCGAAGCGGCCAAGGCAGAAGGGCTCGAGATCGGGCCAGGTTATGGCCTTCCGCTCTACGAGCAACCCGTGTTCAAGGCCCTGGGTGACCGCTACACGTCCTGCCGCTGCCCGGTAACCGAGGATCTCTGCTACCGAAGCGGCATGTGGATCTTCCACAGCGCCTTGCTCGGAACGGAAGACGACATGCACGACATTGTCGCGATCGCGAAGAAGATCAAAGAACACGCCGCCGAGCTCGGCCAATAGTCGTATCGGAAGCAACGTACTTCGGAGAATGTGCATGGCCATCAAAGTAGCGATGATCGGGGCGGGCAGTATCGGGTTCACGCGCCGCCTCATGAGGGATATCCTGAGCGTGCCGGAACTCGCGGACACCGAATTCGCGTTCACGGACATCCACAAGCGCAATCTTGACATGGTGCACCGCCTAGCCTTGCGCGACATCGAGGCCAACCGGGTACCGGCAAAGCTCTCGGCGACCACCAACCGCCGTCGCGCGCTCGAAGGCGCCGACTACGTGTTCTCGCTGGTCCGCGTTGGCGGCCTCGATGCTTTCCAGACGGACATCGACATCCCGCTCCGGTATGGAGTCGATCAGTGTGTCGGCGACACGCTGTGCGCCGGCGGCATCATGTACGCGCAGCGCGGCATCCCAGTCATCCTGGATTTCTGCAAGGACATCCACGAGGTCGCGGCGCCGGGCTGCGTGTTCATGAACTACGCCAATCCGATGGCGATGATGACGTGGGCGGCGAACGCCTACGGCGGCGTGCGGATGATAGGGCTTTGCCACGGTGTTCAAGGCGGAATCCACCAGATCGCCGACGTGCTCGGCCTCCCGGCGGGCGAGTTGGACGTGATCTGCGCCGGCATCAACCACCAGACGTGGTACGTCTCGGTGAAGCACCGCGGCAAGGAACTGACCGGCGCCCTGCTGCCGCTTTTCGAGCGTCATCCCGTCTACAGCAAGACCGAGAAGGTACGCATCGACATGCTCCGCCGGTTCGGCTACTACACCACCGAGAGCAACGGCCATGTCTCGGAGTACGTACCGTGGTACCGCAAGCGGCCGGGCGAGATCCGCCGCTGGATCAGTCTGGACTCCTGGATCAACGGCGAGACCGGCGGCTATCTTCGCGTGTGCACCGAGGGCCGCAACTGGTTCGAAGACGATTATCCGAACTGGCTCAAGGCCGAGCCGCCGCGGTTCACACCCGAAACGCGCTCCGGAGAGCACGGAAGTCGCATCATCGAGGCCATGGTAACCGGGCGCGTATACCGGGGCTTCTTCAACGTCACCAACGGTGGAATCATCACGAACCTGCCCTCGGACTGCATCATCGAAGCGCCCGGCTATGTGGACGGCAACGGCCTCAACATGCCTGTGGTGGGCGACCTTCCGTTGGCATGCGCGGCCACGTGCAACGCCAGCATCCAGGTTCAGCGGATGGCCGTGCAGGCGGCGGTGACCGGTGATCCCACGCTCCTCAAACAGGCGGTGTTGCACGATCCGCTCACGGCCGCCGTGTGCAATCCGGCCGAGATTTGGCAGATGGTGGACGAAATGCTCGTCGCGCAGGCGCCCTGGCTGCCGCAATACAAGCGCGAGATTCCGAAGGCGAGAAAACGCCTGAGTACCGAGAAGCGTCTCGGCATTCACTCGACGAAGGGCGCCGCGCGGTTGAAGACGAAATCGGTCGCCGAAATGAAGCGCGACGCCGAGGCGGCCCGACGTAATGCCGATGCCGCGGACAAGGCCGAGAGGCGTCGCGCAAAGGGTCGGCGCACGATGACCAAGAGGAAGTGACCTTCCCCCGATGAGATCGACATCGTCGAAGGGCAAATCCGGCACGACGACCGTGACGTGTCCCCATTGCCGCTATGAGCGCGCGGCCACGGACGCACACTGCCCTCATTGCGGCTATCCTTGGCCATGGACAAAAAAGGCGGCAAGAAAATCGCAGAAATGATAGAATGACGTCGATTTCAGCCTCGCTTCGTCGCCGAGGGAACGCGGGCAACCACTCGCAAGGAGAGCGCGCTATGATGCCCTTCCAGCAGATCCTCGCCTATGCCGTCAAAAACGGGGCCTCCGATGTGCACCTTACCGTAGGCAGTCCGCCGGCCATACGCGTGGACGGCGACATTCGGTTCGTCGGCGATGAATCGCTACGCGCCCGGGATACCGTGGATTTCCTGTCGGAGATCATGACCCAGGAGCAACGCGATCAGTTCGCGAAGACGGGCGATTCCGATCTGGCGCTCGGGATATCGGGCCTGGGCCGGTTCCGCGTGAACGTGCTGCGGCAGCGCGGTTCCGTAGGCATCGTGCTGCGCCACGTTCGGGGCAAGATCCTGGACTTCGACGCGCTGAACCTCCCCCCCATTCTCGCGGATATCTCAGACATGCGACGTGGCCTGGTCCTGGTCACCGGCACCACGGGCAGCGGCAAGTCCACCACCCTGGCATCGATGATCGATCGCATCAACCGAACGCGGCATGTCCATATCATCACCCTGGAGGACCCCATCGAGTTCCTGCACCGGAACCAGAACAGCATCGTCACGCAACGGGAAGTGGCGATCGACACGCGGGATTTCCACACGGCCTTGCGCGCCGCGATGCGCGAGGACCCTGACGTGATCCTCATAGGCGAGATGCGCGATGCGGCGACCTTCGCGGCCGCCATGAGCGCAGCCGAAACGGGCCACCTCGTGTTCAGTACCCTGCATACAACGAACGTCATGATGACCATGGATCGGATCCTGGACATGTTTCCGCCGGATCAGCACGCGCAGATCCGCTCGCAGGTCTCCCTGCAACTGCGGGCGGTAATCTCGCAGCGGCTCATGGTACTGGCCGACGGCAAAGGCCGCGTTCCGGCCATCGAAGTGATGCTGAACACACCGGCCATCGCTCAGCTCATTCGCGAGAACCACCTCAAGCAGATTCCAACGGCCATCGCCGGCGGACAGGATGATGGAATGCAGACCTTCAACATGAGTCTTGTCAGCCTGATCAAACGCAATCTGGTAACCGTGGAAGAAGCGCAGTTCAGCTCGGATAACCCTGACGAGCTGAAGATGAATCTGCAAGGGATCTACCTGTCCCAGAGCCGGGGGGGCATCCTGAAGAAGTAGCGCCGCTGAGGGGATGCGGCAACGCGGGCGATGCTGGCACGCGACGACGAAGATACCGTATCATGGGGCCGGGCGCCGTGAGTGCGCGCGCGCTCACGTGGAAGAGGGATCGGAAATCTGGCGGCGTCGCCCGGCGTCGCATCGGAGGTACGAGAAATGCCCAGGATCGGCTACGGGATTATCGGTTGCGGTACCATCGCGCCGTATCATGCGGAGGCTATCGCGGGTGTCCGAAACGCCCAACTGAGAGCGGTCGCAGACGTCTACGAACCGAATGCGCAAAAGATGGCGCAACGGTTCTCGGTCGACCGCTACACAGACTACCGCGCAATGCTCGAACGGGATGACATCCAGGCAGTGACGCTGTGCGTTCCGAGCGGGCTCCGGGCCGAAATGGTGGTGGATTGCGCCAAGGCCGGCAAGCACGTGTTGGCCGAGAAACCGTTGGACGTGACCACTCAGCGAATCGATCGACTCATCGCCGCCGCCGACAAGGCGGGCATTCTTTTGGGCTGTATCTTCCAGAACCGGTTCGCAGAAGGGCCGCGTCGCCTGCGGCAGGCCATCGAGCAGGGCCGATTCGGGAAACTCGTCTTGGGCGATGCGTACGTCAAGTGGTACCGAACCCAGGCCTACTACGCGAGCGGCGCTTGGCGCGGCACGCGGAAACTGGACGGCGGCGGCGCCCTGATGAACCAAGGCGTGCACCAGGTGGATCTGCTCGTTTGGTTCATGGGAGATGTCAAGCAGGTGCGGGCCAAGACGGCCCTAGTGGGCCACGAAGGACTTGAAGTCGAGGATCTGGCTTGCGCCATGCTCGAGTTCGAGAACGGAGCCATGGGCGCAATTGAGGCCAGTACGGCCTGTTGGCCCGGCCACGAGGCCCGGATCGAGATCCTGGGAACCGACGGTAGTGCCATCCTCGAAGACGGCGAACTGCGCTATTGGAAGTTCAGGAAACGTAAGGCGGTCGACGCGAAGGTCGAGGCTTCGCTTCGCGAGGAGGCCGTATTGGGATCCGGCGCGGGCGATCCGACCAGTAACCTCAAGAGCGAAGGCCATCGCCGTCAAATCCAGGATTTCACGGAGGCCATTCTCCGAGACCGTGCGCCCTTCGTAGATGGCCGCGAAGGTCGGCGGGCCGTCGCCCTGATTGAGGCCATCTATCAGTCCGCGGCAAAGGGCGGGAAGCCGGTTGCTCCCGGATCCCGCTGAGCGTAGAGTACGGGTGGGTTGAGTTCATGTTCTCAGAGATAGGAACAACTGTATGCGACTGAAAAGTGGGCTCTTGTGTGTGGGTCTTGCGGCGGTTTTGGCATTGGTCGGTTGCGGCCGACAGAACAGTGTCCTCATCGATGATACGACGGGTTCGGAGGCCACGGCGTCTTCCTCCACGTCCGCCGAAGCGGATTCGAGTACAACACCGCTCACCGCAGAACCAACGCCGGAACCAACGCCGGTGCCGGACATTGTGGCGCGGGTCGGCGACAAAACGATCACAAAGCGCGATTTCGAGCGGGAACTGGTTCGCCGCGTGCATCAGATCGAGAGCCAGTCGGGAAAACAGGTAGACCTGAACGATCAGTTCCGAGCCCTGATCGTGCAATACCTCATCGACGGCGAGATCCTCTCGATGCTGGCCGACCAGTCCGGTGTCACGGTTTCGGACGAGGAAGTAGGTCAGGATTTCGAGAGGAGTAGGCAAGCGATGGGCGGCGACGATGCGCTCAACGCCTATCTCGACCGTGAAAGCCTGACCGTTGAGCAACTGAAGGAGTTGATCCGCAGGCGGCTGATGACCGGCAAGTTCATGGACAAGCTCGCGGAAGGCCTGACCATCCCCGAGGACGAACTCCAGGCGAAGTACGACGAGTACGCGAAGCTCGACCACCTTAACCGCGAAGAAGACACGACCGACGTGGCGCACCTCTTGATCAAGGTGGCGTCCGGCGCCGACGAGGCCGCCTGGAACGAGGCACGCACTCAGATCGATCAAGCACGTGCACGCATCGCCGGCGGCGAGGACTTCGCCGCGGTGGCCAACGAAGTCTCGCAGGATCAGGGATCGGCCAGGCGGGGAGGCCTGTACCGAGAGGTGCCCAAGGGCAAGATGGTGCCGGAGTTCGAAACCGTCATGAACGAGACCGCTGTGGGCGCCCTGAGCGATCCATTCAAAACGGACTACGGCTGGCACATCCTGACGGTCAAGGCAAGACACAAGGCCGGCACGATGACGTTCGAGGAAGTCCACGAGGATCTCGCGAGCCGCCTCTTGCTTGACAAGAAGCGCGAGATGTTCAGCCAGATGGCCAAGGAAGGCCGCAAGCAGTTCCCGATAGAGGCGCTCTACTTGCCCGAGTTGGTCTTCCCGCCCGAGGATGAGGCGGACGACGGTATACCTGAGGTGGAGGCGGTGGCCGCACCGGTGGCCACGCCGAATCCCGCCCAGCCCGCGTCACCCTCCGCCACCGAGCCCCCCCAAACGGCACCGGCAACGGAGTAGACCGAGACTCGAGCGAAACCCAACGCGCGGAGGACCGAGAAGTGGATTCCGGAAGACCGATGACTGTCACCATCGTCGGCGGCGGCATGATTACAAATGATCTCATCCTGCCGTCCATCTACCACCTGCAACGCCTTGGAATCGTCGGCGAGATCCACATCTGCGCCTTGAACTCGGCTCCCCTGAAGACCCTCCTCGACAATCCGGACATGCAGGCCGCATTTCCCGGCCAGCGCTTCACGCCCCATCCTGCCATCGACGAGGATCCGACAAAGGCCTTTCCCGACTTGTACAAGGAAGTGCTGGCCAGCATGCCCAAGCGCAACGCCGTGGTGGTCGCCATGCCGGATCCGCTTCATTACGGCGTCGTCATGGAAGCGCTGAAGAACGACCAGCACGTCCTGTGCGTGAAGCCGCTGGTGCTCAAGTACGACCAGGCCGTGGAGATCGAGCAGATCGGCCGCGAGAAGGGCCTGTTCGTCGGCGTCGAATACCACAAACGGTTCGACGTGCGCGCACTGATGGCCCGCCGCCACTACCGCCTCGGCCATTTCGGCGAGTTCATCATGGGCGAGGCCAAGATGATCGAGCCGTACTTTTACCGGTTCTCGAACTTTCAGAATTGGTTCACGACCGACAAAACGGATCCGTTCGTCTACGTCGGCTGCCACTACGTCGACCTGGTGTGTTTCATTACCGGCCTCCGTCCGTACGGCGTCTCGGTGAGTGGCGTGAAAGGTCGGTTTCCAAACGGCAACGAAGGCTATCTCTGGGCGAACGGCCGCGTGTTCTTCGAGAACGGCGCAATGCTGTCCGTCATCGACGGCTTGGGCTATCCGGACGAGGGTGCCGGTAGCAACGACCAATGCCTGGTCATGTTCTGCGAAGGCGAAGGCAAGACCGGCATGATCAAGCATAACGACCAGTTCCGAGGCGTCAGCCACTCCTACCTCGAAGGTATCGGCTGCGCCGGATCAGTATTTAACTATGTCAGTCCTGACTTCTACCAGTTGGTGCCGTGGGAGGGCGCCGGTTTCCGGCCGTCCGGCTACGGCTACGAGTCGGTGGCCAACAACCTCCGCACCATGCACCGGATCGAGAACGCCGTGGTCGAATTGGACGCGAAGGCTTCACTCGAGAAGCGGCGCGCGCTGATCCGTGAAGTCGACGAGAAAGGCATCATCGCGACGCCGGCGAACTCAAGCGTCAACGAACTCGTCACGGAAGCGGCGCGGATGTCGATCCTTGCCGACGGCGACATCGTCAACATCGTGTACGATGATCACCCTCACGTCGAGCCACGACACAAGTAGAAACGGCGAGAGCGAGTCTATTGGCCCAGCCCGAGCTTCATGAGGCGATAGATCTCCCAGGCCACGGCGCCATTGAGAATACCGGACGACGCCAGAATCGGGATGTCATATCCCTTGACATCGACCACGGCGTCCGGCCACGGCCACATGCAATCGATCCAGATCACGCCGGGATCCTTGGCAAACTCGCGATCCGCGTAAACGGACAGGTAGGCCACACGCGCGCCGGCCGAACGTGCGCGCTCGAGCAGCCTCGACGGCGGGTGTTGGTACCCGATGTGCACGATCAGGTCACCCTCGGCATACGTGTCGTCCGGCACGGCATGACGACGAAATCCCGCGTTCCACACGCCCGAGCGGAAGAGGCTACCGATGGCGGTCTCGCCGATCTCGTCCGGAAAGAGGTGGCCCATACTGTACATGACGGTCGCCTTGCCGCCGGCGTGCGCCTCGGCGGCCCAGCGCGCCGCGGTCTCGACGCGATCGCGCTGGTCCGCATCGAGCCGACGCGAGCGGGCAATCATGATCTCGACGTAACGCCCGCCCAGGACCCCAGCGTCGATGGGCGAAACGTGGTGTTCGTCATGCCAGGCGATGGCGCCATTCTCGAACTCGCGGATACGCGCGGCGCCGTCATACGCGCCGATGCTCTCGTACATCACGGGCATCTTGCCGAGGCGCGTGAGCGCCGCCACCAACTCGCCGGTAAAGATCCATCCCGGAATGGCGTTGGCCAGCGTTGGTGAGATTCCGGCTTCGTCCGCGTGATTGGAGAAGCACGGCCAATTCGTTCCCTCGCAAGGACGGCCGAAAACGATGACGTACGCGGAGGAATTGGACAGCGAATCCGGCGTGGCCACGCCATCCTGCGGAATGTACAGCACGACATCCTCGGCCGCCGGCGCCTTATCGCCCAGGCCCTTGAGCATCATGAAGCCGCCGGCTCGGCCACAGAGCTCGCTCACCAGTGATGGCTGACCGCCGCACCAGAACGCCCCACCGCCGGCCAGGCGTGTGGCCGCCTCTTCCGCCACAGGAACCATGCTCTCCCAATCGCCTCCGCAAAGGCGCAGTGCCTCTTCAACACGAGCGAAGTAGGACGGTGCCTCCTCCTCCGAGACTGCGGACAGTGTGGTCGTCAAGCACAGGAAAACCGCCATCGCAACATCTCCCCTTTCACTCGAACCTGGAAATCGCTCGCGTTTGGATTCGCCTATCACTATCACGACCCTCCGCCTCTCCTCGACGCGAAGGGCCACCACCGCCTTTCACGGCACGGCTTTCGCAGAGAATACCCCATGCCCTCGCCGTCGCGCTACCCAATCGGGATTCCCGCGATTCTTGCGCTCAGCAACTGTAACCGATACAGTGCTTTCGTCAATCGCAAGAGGAGGCCCGCCATGGCTCATATCAATGCCCTGTCCCTGACTTCCCTCATCGCAACGGTCCTGGTTGCAGCGGCACCCCCCGGCCAACCACTTGAACCGCCGCTCTGGAAACCCGTGGCCGACGACGTGTTCCTCCAAGAGGTGGGAACGCGCATCGCCACGGACGCGCCGGCTGTCGCCGTGGCCGTGTTCGGCGACAAGGCCTACGTATGCCTGGCCAACGGCATGGCCGTCATCGAGGAAGATACGCTCGTACCTATCGACGCACCGGCCGGCACTGTCCGAAAGCTCAAGGCCGCCGGCGACGCGTTATGGCTCATCACCGACTCGGCCATCCACCGGTTCGACGGCGCGCAATGGGGGATCGTAGGTCAAGGCGATTTCGTCGATCTCTGCGACCACGCCGGCCAAGTCATCGTCGCGGATTGCAGCGCCCTGTATCGCGTGGCCGATGAACAAGTGATACCCATGGAAGACGCGCCGAAATCGCATGAGCCGATCACGCATATCGCCTCATACGCCGAGACGATCTATGCCCTCGCGGACGGCAAGATCCGGTTCCTCAATCCCAGTCGCGAGAAATGGGAAGAAGGCGTCGAATGGGGCGATATGCCGTCCGTAACAACGCGCGATCTACTCGCCCTCGGTAGCCGGCTCCTCGTCGCAACGGACAAGGGCCTCGCCGTGTTGCGCGGCACCGGCCTTACGACGCTCACCGGCAAGGATGGCCTGTGCTACGAAGACACCACGTGCCTGGCGCCGGGGTTCGACGGCGATCTCTGGATCGGTACCTCGCAAGGCGCGATCCGATCCGTAGGCGGCGAATACCACTACTTCGCGGCCGACCGCTGGCTCCCCAACAACGCGGTCAATGCCGTCGCATGCGGCGACCGCGTGGCCTACGTGGCCACCAACGGCGGCCTTGGTATCATTCGGTACGAGCCATACACGTTGCTCAAGAAGGCCGCGTACTATGAACGCCATCTCGAAGAATGGGGCCAGAAACGCATCGGTTTCACACACAAACTCGAGTGGAATCCGGAGAAGAGCGGTTGGGTGCGCGAGGTGAGCGACAACGATGTCGGCTGGAGTTCGCACTACCTGTGCGCCCAATGTTTCAAGTACGCCGTCACCGGCGACCAGGCCGCCCGCGACGAGGCAAAGGACTTCTTCTACTCGATGAAGCTCTCCGAGGAAATGAGTTCGATTCCGGGCTTTCCGGCGCGATCGATTTGGGCCGTCGGCGAGACCGGCAACAAGGCGCAAGGCGGTTCGGGCGGCTATCCGGCCGAGTGGCATCCGACGCCGGACGGCCAATTCGAGTGGAAAGCAGACACGTCGAGCGACGAGACGGACGCGCACTACTACGCAAGCGCGATCTACTACGAACTCGCGGCCGACGACACCGAAAAGGCCCGGGTCCGCGATCATCTCTCGCGGATCTCGGATCATATCATCCGCGAAGGTTGGGTGCTTCGCGATCTCGATGGCAAACCGACGCGCTGGGCACGATGGGATCCCGCGTACTTCAAGGCGATTCCTGGGTGTTTCGCCAAGGGTCTCAATGGCCTCGAGATCCTCAGCTACATGCGCACCGCCGCCGCCATCACCGGGAATCCGGCCTATGAAGACGCATATGGAACGCTCCTCGGTTACGGTTACCACAACTACGTCATCAACCAAAAGCACGTGACGAAAGACTCAACCAACCACTCCGACGATCGGCTCGCGTTCTACGCCTTCTATCCGCTGCTGAAGTACGAGACCGATCCGGCGCTTCGCTCGCTATACCGCCGCAGCCTCGAACGAAGCTGGGAGATCGAGCGCATCGAGCACATCCCGTGGTTCAGCTTCATCTACGGCGCCCTCACCGGCAACGACTGCGAGACCGAGCAGGCGACAACGCATTTGCGCGAGTGGCCGCTTGACATGGTTGCGTATCGGTACAAGAACTCGATCCGGACTGACCTCGCAACGCCGCCCGGCTACGTGCCGTACTGCGACGGCACGCGCGCCATTTCGCCGCGCGAGCGTGGGCCGTTGCGTTGGAGTTCATCGACCCTCGGCTGCGACGGCGGAAACCCAAACAGCGTCGTCGATCCCTCAGGCTGGCTCGAGGCGTACTGGATGGGCCGGTACTACGGATTCATCGAGGCGCCGACGGCTACCGATCCGGTGTTGATCACCGTCGAGCACCGCAGCCTCCACCTCGGTGCCGTGCCCTACGATGGCCCGCCGCGGCCGCCCTTGGCACCCTTGCAGCCGTGAGCGAGAGAAGAAGGACCCAAGCTTCCAAAGGGATACGACCGCCCTCCGTTTCTCCGGTCTTCCTCGTTTCCATGCTCGCGCGTGGGAATGCAAACCCACGGCATCTCGCCATGATGATCGACCCCGTGTCTTGGCGCGCTTGTGGGTCGGGCCGTGAGCTCGCAGGATGATTGGCCTATATCCTGACTGCTCCCCGCTCCCCTACAGCCTACGGCCTCCCTTCCGCTATACTGCCGCCCAGCACAGCTTCGTCATCTGAGGCGCGGGAATTGAGCAACCACGTGCGTAACGACATAGACCGGCGTTTAGGCGGAAACGGCAGTTCGCACCTGTTGGCGGCTCTGTGGGATCCCTTCTTGGTGGCGGCATTCGTCTGCGCCGCATTCTCGTCCGCTGGCGCGGCGGTGGTAGGGCTCTACGAGGCCAGTCGAGGATTTCCCGACGGCGCCGGATTCGCCATCAGACTGGTCGTCAAGGTGTTGATCTTCGGCGCAGCGGCCGCAGGGCTGGCGTACGCCCTGCTGCGCCGGCGTTCGCCGCCGCCGGTTGTGCCCCAGGAGCTCACACCGTCCGCCTCGTGGCGGGTGCGCGTGGTCGTCCTGGTTGGACTGGCCGCAATGGTGAGCCTGGCCCTCCCTAAACTGGATTCTTACCCGTGGATCGCCCCGGACGAGTCTCACCACCTCATCGTGGCGCGCAATCTGGCCCTCTACGGCCGCTACGCTTCCGGCCATCCGGAGACCGGCCTGAGCCCCTTCGACGCGTACGATTCCGTGGGCGCGCCGGTGATTCTTCCCGTTGCCGCCGCTTTGCACCTGGGCGGCATATCCGCCCGGACCGGCCGCCTGCCGATAGCGCTGTACGCATGCCTGCTGTTTGTGGCGGCCTACGCCTTCGCCGCGCCCGCTTTCGGCGCGCGCGCGGCCGCCTTCGGCGCCTGGATGTTGCTCATGGCAGGTAGCACGGTCTACCTGAGCCGCACGCTCTACGGCGAGGTGCCCGCCGTCTTTTACCTAGTCCTCGGCCTCACGCTCTGGCGGCGCGCACTCCAACGGCCTGCTTGGCGGATCGAGGGACTCCTCGCCGGCCTATGTTTTGGCGCAGCGGTACTGTGCAAGGCCATCGTGCTGCTGTCTGCTTTCGCATTCCTGGGCGCATGGATCTACGACCGCGCCACGGCACGGCGCATCGGCGCGCGACACATCGTCGGGCCGGCAATCGGTTTTGCTCTCATCTATGGCGCGTGGAGCTTGTACCAGGCCATGGCCGGCGGTGCGTCCAGCGGCCTTGCCGACATCCTCGCGCTCTACAAACCCCTACTGCTCTTCGGATTCGACTCGGTCGACGACACCCTTCGGGCCTTATTCCGCCATCCGGCCGAGCTGGTCACAGGTGTCGGCGGCCTCCTCGTCGCCATGCCCGTGGCCTTCCACCGCCGATACGATCCCCCGGCTATCGTGCTGCTGATGACGGCCGCGGTCTACATCTTCTGGTGGACCTTCTTCACCGAGGGCCAGTTGCCGCGCTATCTCTGGTTGGGCTATGGCCCCGCCGCCGTGGGCGCCGGTCTCATGCTCGACGTCGCCGTCGACGCGGTGTGCTCACGCGGCCGCCCTTGGCCCCCGCGCCTAGCCTGGCTGGCCGTGCTGACGGTGGTCGTCGTGCCGGCCCTCGCGTGGACGGCTCAGCAAGCGGGCCTCGTATACTCCTGCGACGAGACATACGATGAGCGTGCCCTGGCCGAGCACATCCGCGACGTGCCTCCGGGTACCAGCATCGGTTCAACCTATTATCCCCTCTGCCGGACCCTCGACTTCCTCACCGGCCGGCCCGTCGCACTCGTTATCCCCGCTTCCTCCGACCTCACGCCTTGTGATATCGTGGCCATTGACACGCGCACACAATCGGATTTCATGCAGGGCATCACGGTGGCATACGTCTGCGGCCGCTATGCCGTGGCGCGAACGGAGGACTAGACCGCGTTCATGTCCAAGTACGCCGTTTCCATATTCTACCCGTGTTACAACGACTGGGGCACCATGGGCAGCATGGTTCTCATGACCCACCAGACCGCCCAGAAGCTCGACCTCGATTGGGATCTCACCATCATCGACGACGGCAGCGGCCCGAAAACCCAGGATCTCCTCGACGAAATCGTCCGCCACTTCCCGCACGTTCGCATCATCCGTCACGAGAAGAATCGCGGCTACGGCGGCGCGCTGCGTTCCGGTTTCGGCGCCGCCACCCGCGAGTGGATCTTCTACACCGACGGCGACGCCCAGTATGACGTGCGGGAACTCGATGTACTCATCGAGCGCGCCGGGCCCGACGTCGACGTCGTCCAAGGCTACAAAATCACGCGCAACGATCCCGCCCATCGCCGCGTCATCGGCCGAATCTACCACTGGATCGTGAAGATCGCCTTCGGCCTGAAGTTGCGCGATGTCGACTGCGATTTCCGTCTCTTGCGCCGCTCGATCTTCGACACGATATGTCTTGAAAGCAACAGCGGCGTCATCTGTGCCGAAATGATGACGAAGATCTCGAAAGCCGGTTTTCGGATCGTCCAGGTTCCCGTACACCACTATCAGCGCGCGCACGGCAAGTCGCAGTTCTTCAACTTCCGACGCGTCGCGGCCGTTGGTTGGCAACTGGCCGGCCTGTGGATACGGGAGATACTGTTGGCCAAACGACGTGGCAGAGCCCAGAACCGCAAATCGTCGGATAGTGTGCAGCCATGATCCCCTTCGCCGAACTCAAATCCCAATTCAAGGGTATTGAGCCCGAGATTCGCGCCGCCATCAACGACGTGCTCGAGAGCGCCTGGTTCGTCTTCGGCAAACACCACAAGGCCTTCGAGGAGGAATTCGCGGCCTACGTCGGTGCGAACCACGCGCTCGGCGTAGGCTCGGGCACGGAGGCCATCCACCTGGCGCTAACCGCCGTCGGCGTCGGCCCGGGCGACGACGTGATCACCGTGGCCAATACCTGCGTGCCGACGGTGGCCGGCATTGGTGCGACCGGTGCGACCCCGACGCTCGTCGACATCGACGCCGGCACGCTGACCATGGATCCGGCGCGCATCGAGGCGGCCATCACGCCGCACACCAGGGCCATTGTGCCTGTTCATCTCTATGGTCATCCCTGCGACATGGACCCGATACTCGAAATGGCCGCGCGGCACGGTATCCAGGTCATCGAGGATTGCGCCCAAGCCCACGGCGCCCGATACCGTGGCCGCCCGTGCGGCATCCTCGGCCGCGCCGCCGCGTTCAGCTTCTACCCGAGCAAGAACCTGGGCGCCTATGGTGACGGCGGCGCCGTCGTCACGAACGATGCCGACGTAGCCGAGCGCGTCCGTATGCTCCGCAACTACGGAGAAGAGACGCGATACTTCCACACGATGAAGGGAATCAACAGCCGCCTCGACGAGTTACAGGCGGCCATTCTCCGCGTGAAGCTGAAGTACCTCGATGACTGGAACGCGGCGCGGCGCGAACGGGCCAAGGCCTATCGAGAACGGCTGGCCGGACTGCCCCTCACACTACCCGTCCAGGCCAAGTGGGCGACCGCCGTCTATCACCTGTACGTGGTACGCACACCGGAACGCGACGCCCTCCGGGAATACCTGCGCGAAAACGAGATTGGCACCCAACTCCACTATCCGGTGCCGATTCACCTTCAGCGCGCCTATGCCGATCTCGGCTACGCGCGCGGGGACTTTCCGGAGTCGGAGAAGGCGTGCGACGAGGTGCTATCGCTACCGATGTATCCGGAACTCGCGATGGAAGATCTCGACCGCGTCGCCGCCGCCGTCCGGGCGTTCTTCGCATAGCCGGAGTTCGCGCGGAACCGCTCAGAGTCCGCCGCGGGTCAACGCCGTGAACGCGAACCGCACACCCACCACCAGTTCAAACAGGACGACACTCGCCATCCGCACAAGGTCGACGTTCCAGATGCGTCCGGAGCGAATCCGTTGCGCGAGTTCGTGGCGGTAGGCATTGAACCGGCGGCGGCGGGCGACGTGTCGGATGGCCATGTTCTCGTACCGCGCCAGAATGCCCTCACTGACATAGCGCTCGGCCTTCATCACCTGCCGCCACGACGGCGTCTGAAGCTCGAACTCGCGGAGATACCGCTCGATTTCGGCCGCCTTGAGACCCAGCTTCCGCCGCAGATGCGCCGTGCCAACGCGCGGCACCTCGCTCAGCCGGCGCAACTGGGTCGACGCCGATACCAGCACGCCCTTGATCTCGTCGCGCGCCGCATCGCACCGCCCGCGCACATCGCACTCGGCCAGGCATGTCCGCGCTTCCGCCCACCTCTCCCGCAACTCCGCCAGCGCCTTCCAACGCGGGTCGGCCGGCTTCCGCGTGAGCATCCAGATCTCCTGGCCCTCGACGAAAAGCTTGCCGTACACGAACACACCACGGACAAAATCCCGCAGCCGGCGCGAGGCCAGCCGCAACACGCTCTCGCGCGGGTATCCGGGCCGGCGCGTCCAGCCCTTGAGAGGGAAGAGACCCGTCAGCATGGGATGGGCCTGCGTGAGCACGCAGTACCGAAAGTAGATGAACGTCCAGAACATCTGCCAGTAATGCTTCCTCGGCATCCGAAGAAGCACGTTGACGATGTTCTCCTTGCTGTAGAAAGTCTTCCACGCCTCGAGGTAGGAACGCCGCCATTCGCCGGGCGCAAAATTGGGGTGGCGAAAAGTCTCGTGAATACTGTCGAGATTGTTGAGGTCGGCATCCAGCGGCACGCCCTCCTCGACCATACGCTTGTGGTCTCGCGATCCCGGGAGGGGCGTCAGCATGAAAAACGCCGCCTGATCCACCTTGACGTGACTGCATAGCGTCTCGACGTCCCGCTGTACCGATTCGGGCGTATCATACGGAAAGCCCACGATATAGCCTACATAGACAGGGATTTCTGCCTCGCGCCACGTCGACGCCATGGCCGCGTAGTCGTCCGAATGATTATGACTCTTGGCCGCGGCGCTCAGATTGGCCGGATTGACGCTTTCCATACCGACGAATACGCGATAACAGCCCGCCCGGCGCGCCTTTTCAACGAAGTTCGGAATGCGATAGGCCTGCGTGTCGATTTGCATCATGAAAGACACCGGCATGCCGCGATCGCGTAGCGCGATGAGGCCGTCGAACAGCTCCTCCCAGATGGGATTCCGCGACAGATTGTCGTCCGTGAAAAAGAAGGCGCTGATGCCCTCGGCGTAGTTCTCTTCGATCGAACGCAACACACAGGCCGCCGAACGATGCCGCATTTTCCGCCCCTGCACGTTCACGATGGTGCAGAATGAGCAATTGAACGGACACCCTCGGCTGGTGTCCATGGTGGCCATGTCTTTCATGAAGAAACGACGCAGGTCGCCCCGCTCCGCGCGAGGCACCGGCGCGTTGGTCAGCGCCGGAAACTCCTGCACATCGTAGATGGGCTTGAGTCCCCCGTTCAGCGCGTCGCGCAGGATACCCTCGAGGACGCCATCGCCCTCGACCTCGCCCTTGACCAGCGTCACGCCGGCGTCGATCAAGCGCTGGAGTTCACGCGACGGTTCATCAAACATGGCCAGGATACCGCTCACGTGGAATCCGCCGATCATCACCGGAACGGCGCGCGCCCGAAAATCGAGCGCCAGGTCCGAGGCCCGCGCAAACTGATTGCTCTGAACACCCACGAGACCAACGACAACCTGCGTGTCGCGCCGTCGGTTGGCGCGCGCGATCCGACCAACGGGAATCGGCTCGACGGTGTCGTCATAGCATTCAACGGTCACCTCAACGTCGTCGCCGAGCGCGCCCGAGTCGGCCACCGCACGCGTCAACGACTTGAGACAGAGCAGCGTGTTCGACGGCAATACGCCGCGCCAGAACCGAAGCGTATATCCTTCGTCATCGTATTTCGACGAACGAATGTAGACTACTTTCAGCGTTCGCTTATGCATAGATCATGCGCCTTTCTTGCACCAGTATAGCACGTCGCACAGACGCTTCGACAATGGACCGCACAGCCGCCGCCTTGCGCCTCGCATCCAGCCTATGGGACTATTCTCGCCGCCAATCGATTCCGAAGTCGTTGACCATGATCGGGAGCCCGACGCCGCGCCATGAAATCCGAGGAATACGACATCATGTTCCGCGTCGAGGACCGCCACTGGTGGTATCTTGGCCTCCGAGGCATGATTGACCGCGTTCGCCGCTGCCATATCGCCCCCGGCGACCTGCGCGTTCTCGACGCCGGCTGCGGCACCGGCGCGAACCTCGTCGCCACTGGTCAATGGGCGCGTGTCGTCGGTGTGGATCTCTCACCCCGGGCCGTGGCGTTCTGTCGCAAACGCGACCTCGACGGTACCGCCGTCGGTTCGGTCACCCATCTGCCATTCGCTTCGGGATCATTCGATATCGTCCTTTCCATGGACGTGATTCAACACCAGGCGGTTTCAAACAAGGAAATCCCGATTCGCGAGATGGCACGCGTGCTCAGACCCGGCGGACTGCTCCTCATCAACGTGCCGGCCTACCAGTGCCTTCACTCATCCCACGATGTCGCCGTTCATCAGGATCGCCGCTTCACCCGCCCCGAATTGCTCGCCATGCTCCGCCGCAACGGCCTCGATCCCGTCGAGGCCACCTATTGGAACACGGCCCTGTTTCCCATCGCCGCACTCGTCCGGCTCTGGCGGAAGAAGCACCCGCCGTCGGGAAGCGATCTGCTCGACATGCCAGGCCCGCTCGCGTCCGCTGTATTGACGGCCATTCTCGCCATCGAGCGGCGCGTCATACGCCTCTTCCCCCTGCCCTTCGGCCTGTCCGTCTTCGTCGTCGCACGCCGCGTGCCCGCGTAGCGCGTGCCGTCAGGACGCCAGTTGGTCCTTGTACTGCAGTTCGTAGAGTCGGTAGTAGATGCCGCGCCGCGCGAGCAACTCCTGATGCGTGCCGACTTCCCGAATCTCACCGTGATGCATCACGATAATCCGATCCGCGTGTTGCACAGTCGACAAACGGTGCGCGATCACCACGCATGTTCGACCTTCCATCAGCTTACCGATGGCATCCTGGATCAGTGCCTCGGTTTCCGTATCCACGCTCGACGTCGCTTCATCCAGCACAAGGATCTGCGGATCGTGCGCCAGCGTCCGTGCAAACGCCAGCAGTTGCCGCTCGCCTGTCGAGATATTGGCGCCACGCTCGCCGACGTCGTAATCGTACGCGCCCGGAAGCCGCGCGATGAATCGCGCCGCGTTCACGTGCTCCGCGCATCGGCGGATATGCTCTTTCGACAGGCCCTCGTCCCCCAATCGGATATTGTGCTCCACCGATCCCGAGAACAGGAACACATCCTGAAGCACCATGCCGATGCGACGACGCAGCGAGTCCTTCTCGTAATCGCGCACGTCGATCCCATCGACGCGGATCGCGCCGCGCTGAACGTCATAGAACCGGCTCAAGAGACTGGCCAGGGTCGTCTTCCCGGCGCCGGTGTGACCGACAATGGCAACGCGCTCACCGGGCGTGATCGCAAACGAAACGTCCCGCAGCACCCAGTGGTCCGGTTCATAGCCGAACCACACATGGTCAAACTCGATCCGGCCCTCCACGCGCTCGCATACGACGGCGTCGGCCTTGTTGGCGATATCCTCCGGCGTGTCGAGAATCTCGAATACGCGTTCCGACGAGGCCATGGCCGCCTGCAGCATGTTGTAGCGATCCGCGAGCGCCCGAATCGGCCCGAACAAGCGATCCGCCCACAGCACATAGGCATTGAGCATACCGATGCTCGCCACACCGAGCATAATACTGCGCCCGGCCAGAATCTGGCGTCCGCCGAAATAGGTGATCAACGCGATGGCCACCATCCCGAGCGTGTCCACGGCAGGCCAGTACATCGCGAAGTAACGGATGAGCCGGAGCCACTCATCGCGATACCCCGCATTGCGCCGCCGGTATTCCTCGAAACTGCGCTCCCCACACCCGAAGACCTGCACCACGCGCATGCCGCTCACAGTTTCCTGCATGAACGCGTTCACGCGCGCGATTCTCCGCCGCATCTCCAGATACGAGGCCCGCGCATACCGGCTGAACAAGACGCTCACCAACAGAATCGCGGGCATCGTACTGAGCGTGATCAACGCGAGCCGCCCGTTCAGCCAGATCATCACGGCCAACGCGAACAGGATCGTCGCCAGATCGCCGATAATCTGGACCAGCCCGTCGACAATGCTCTCCTGGATATTCTCGACGTCGTTCGTCACGCGCGTCATTAGACGACCCACCGGATGCTTGTCGTGATACCGAAGCGACAACCGCTGCAGGTGACGGAACACATTCATCCGCATCTCGAGTACCGTCTTCTGCCCGACGTATGTCACAATCGCCGTCTGCGCAAATCGCACGAGCATCTCGACCATCATCAGGCCCGCCATCGTCAGCACAAACGCCGCCAGCCCATGGCGATCCCGTGTTGCGACGGCCTCTCTCCGCTCGATTCCCTCCCGCGAAACGCGATCTCCTGCGGATGCCGCATGGCGATCCCAGGCCGCCCGCTCAGGACTGTTGATGTACCGGTCGATGACGCGCATGTTTAGGAACGGCAGGGCCGTGCTCACCGCCGTTGCCACGAGCAACAACACCGTGGCCGCGATCATCAGACGCCGATACGGCCGTACGTACGCCAGGAGGCGCCTCATGAGATGCAGGTCGATCGGCCGCGCCTGAATCTCATCATCGTAATGGTACTCAGCGGCCATGTCGAATCACGTTTCCTCGAGTTCGTCTTCCAGTTGCTGGCGCGCATACATGTCGGCGTACACGCCGCCCAACGTCAAGAGCGACTCATGCGCACCGCGCTCCACGATGCGCCCGTTCCTGATCACGAGAACCTCGTCCGCGTGGCGAACCGTGGACACTCGGTGCGAAATGATGATGCTGGTGCGCGCCGCCATCACACCGCGGAGCCCCTCCAGGATTCGCTCCTCGGTATGCGTATCCACGTTCGAGAGCGCATCGTCCAGCACCAGTATCTTCGGATCGCGCAAGACGGCCCTAGCGATGGCCAGCCGCTGTTTCTGCCCCCCCGACAGGTTAATGCCGCGCTCGCCAAGGAGCGTCTCATAGCCCTCCTCCAGGGCCTCGACGGTTTCGCGGAACTGCGCTACCTCGCAGGCGTGGTCGATGGCCTCCTGCGAAGCCTCGGGCCGCCCCAGCGTTACGTTCGCCCGAATCGTGTCCGAGAACAGAAACGTGTCTTGCGGCACATAGCCGATAGCGTCGCGCAACACGCGCACCGGAATGCGCCTCGCATCTTCGCCGTCGATCAGGACGCGGCCTGCCGTCGGATCGTACTCGCGCGTCAGCAGCGCGACAATCGACGACTTGCCGCTGCCCGTCGGTCCAACCACGGCCACCGACTTGCCGGCCGGCACGTCGAACGTGACGCCCTCGAGCACCACGCGATCGCCGTGCGCAAACGTCACCGCGTCGAACGCCACCGCGCCCTCGACCGAAGTGATCTCCATGCACGTCCTCTCGTCATCTCGAATGGACGGCACCTCCGCGAAGATCTCATTGATGCGATTCATACTCACGGCGCCCCGCTGATACAACGTCAAGACCCAGCCGAACTCGACCAGCGGCCACACGAGCATCATCAGGCACACTGTGAATCCCATGAGATCGCCGAGCGACATCGTCCCCTCGATGACCATCACGCCGCCGGACCACAACACCAGCAGCATCGTCAGGCCTACCGCCGTGCCGATAAGCGGTCGCGCGAAGTTCATCACCATGGCCAACCGCATGCTCAGGCGCATGTACTCGGCGGACTCGCGCCGGAAATCGCGCTCCTCCCGATCCGCCGCGCCATAGGCCTTCACCACGCGCACACCCGCCAGGTTCTCCTGCGCCCGCGACGTCACCCGCGAGAACTGGCTCTGAACCCGCTCCGACTGCCGATGCATGTACATCACAAAACCGTAGACCATCAGGGACACCAACGGCATGGGCAGAATCGCGATCAGCGTCAGGCGGCCGCTCAGGTAGATCATCAGGGCCAAGCTGTATGGCAACCGCACCATATCGACCGTGCCCATGAGACCTGGTCCGATGAACATGCACACGTGATTCAAGTCGTTCACCGCCCGGGCCATGATATCGCCCGTCTTCACCCGATGGAAGAAATCCTGGCCCAGTTGCGCCACGTGCCGGAAATAATCATTCCGAAGGTCGTATTCGCACCATCGCGACGCGCCTATCATCAGCGTGCGCTGGTAGTAGCGCCCCACGCCCGTCGCCGCCGCAATCCCGATCAACACGCCGAAGTACACGAGCAGCCGAGTGGAACTCATCGTGCCCCGCTCGAACTGATCGACCACGGCGCGAATCACAAGAGGCGTCGCCAGGCCCACCAGAACAAACACAAACGCAAGAATCGCTCCCCCGGCGTACGCACGCCAGTACGGACGGTTGTACGCAAGAATGGTGCGGAACGGATGCCCGGGAACGGCCTTGTGTACCGCCATAGGCCCGCTCATGCCAGATCCGGCATCAGATCCGTGTCGAATCCCTGCACCAGCGCGAGGAGGTCCTCCGGCTTGAACGGCTTCAACAGGTACCCGTCCGCGCCGCATTCCTCGACGAGCGGCAAGCTGCTCGTGATCGGTTTCGCCGTCACCAAGTACACCTTCACATGGTGCAAACGGCTGTGCGACTTGATGCGGCGGCAGGCGTCCCAACCATCCATCCCCGGCATCGCGATGTCGAGGAGCACCGTCGAGTACTCCCCCGTCTCGATGCACCGCAGCGCTTCCTCGGCCGAGTAGCAGCACTCCACCGCGTAACCGTCACCTTCGAGACAGCGACGCATGAACACGAGAATCTCACCATCGTCGTCCACGCACAGGATCTTGCCGCCCACACCGTGCGCCGCGGGAAGCTCGCCACCGATGGCATGGTGAATCCCGCTCAGGAGACCACTCTTTCGGAAACCTCGGGTCACGCGCGCGGCCACGCGCGTGCGATAGCGGTCGTACACCTCTTCGTCGCTCGCGATGATCATGATCGGACGCTGGATCGCCGCGTCCTCGGCCAACAGACGATCCAATACGCCAATCGAACCGCCATCCGTCCCGGTGTCCACGATAATGCAGTCCGGATGGTACTTCTGCGCCAGCGCAACGGCATGATCGGGCCCCGTCGCATTGATCACATCCAGACCCTCGGAAAGCAGGATGTTGCGGACGTGCCCGCTGAGCGCGCGATCCTCCGTCACCAGCTCGATCACGAGATGGGTTTCGGCCATCGCGTGCGCCGCTTCCGGCGCCGGCCGCCCTTCGCCGTACCGGGACTTGGCTAGCATCAGCGAGAACCGGAACACCGAACCCTTGCCCAGCTCGCTTGACACCGAGATCCGATCGCCGTGCATCCGGATAATGTCCTGGGCGATGGCCAAGCCGATGCCCGTCCCGCCGTACTTGCGCGTCGATGAATCGTCCACTTGATAAAACCGCGTGAAAACCTTGTCCAACGCTTCGGAGGGGATGCCGACCCCCGTATCTCGCACCGCCACATCCACGGACACATCGCCGGGACGCAGCTCGATGGCCACCGACCCCCCGTTCCGATTGAACTTCACCGCATTCGACAGCAGGTTATTGAACACCTGGCCGATCTTCCCCTTATCGCCATCCACCAGAACCGGTTCCTCGGGCGCAATGAGCTCCAGTCGGATCTCCCGCCCGTCCGCCACCGGCTTCACAATCTGCAAGCTGTTGCGCGCCGCTTCCCTCAGATCGAACGTGTCGAACGACATCTCCTCCGCGCCGCGATGTAGCCGCGAGAAATCCAACAGATTCTCGATCAACGTAACCAACCGCTCGACGTTTCGCAGGCTGATGTCCAGGTACTCCCGCTGCGTGTCGTTGATCGGCCCCGCCTTCCCGTGGAGAATCATGTCCGTGTAGCCCATCACCGACACCAGGGGCGTGCGTAGCTCGTGCGACACGTTCGACAGCAGGTTGGTCTTCGTTTCGTCGAGGGTCTTTAGCTTCTCGTTGGCCTCGTACAGGTCTTCACGCGCCCGCGTCACTTCCGCCAACGACCTTGTCAGATTCTCCAGCAACTGACCGTTGCGGATCGATACGGCCACATGCGGCGTCAGTTCCTCGATAATCTCCAGGTGATGCCGGTTATAGGCGCCGGTGCGCCGCGCGCCAAGGCTCAGCGCGCCGATGATCTTGTCCCTCGCGTGCAGCGGCGCACACAGACAACTCCGGATCGCCTCCGGGAAATCCGCCGTGAACGGCACAGAGCCTTCGCGCAGGTCATCCACAATGAAGCTTCTGCCTTCCTGCAGCACCCAATCCAGGCAAACCCCGCGCGCCTTCGGTGGCTCGCCGGCGCCTTGCGCGCCCGGCTCCGGCCAGAGCTGACGAACTTCACGCCCCTCGCCCGATTCGGCCAACAGGGCCACCGACGCGTAGTCGAAGTCCAGTAGTTTCTTCATCTCGGCGGCGATACTCTCGTTGAGGAGCCCCGCCTCCAGACTCGAGCCAATCGCCCTCGCCATCTGGCTGATCACCGCGATCCGCTCCGAATGCTCCCGCGCCTCTTCCTCCAGAAGAACGCTCGTGGTCACATCGCGGAAGATGCCCTCCTCGCCGATGAACTTCCGGTCATCGTCGTACATCCGGTTCAGCGACACCTCGACACAAATGCCTTGACCGTCCCGGCGCTTCATCCACAGGCGCGTCCGCTCCGTGAAATCCCGCTCCGCCAACTCGTCCACGATCCGCGCATGATCCACTTCTTCGAGGAACAGATCCCGCAGGTTCTGACCCACCACGTCATCAAACTGCTCATACCCCAAGATCTCGAGACCCGCCGGGTTGATGAACGTGATCCTGCCGTCCCGATCCGCCTGACACACGCCGTCCCGCATGGCCGTGATGAGGCTCCGGTACTCTTCCTCCGACTCCCGCAACTGGCGGATGTTCTTCTTGAGGGCCAGCGCCATGCTGTTGAACGACAAGGCCAGTTCCTCAACTTCGTCGCCCGTCTCGATCTTCAGCTTCAGATCGAGGTCGCCCTGACGAATGATCTGCGCGCCTTCGTTTAGCAACGCGATAGGGCGGACGATATTCCGCTGGGAATGGCGATAGGCCACCACGCAGAAGGAAGCGATCACAAGAATACTGCCAATCAACGCGAGCATCGACCCGCGATTGATGTTCCGGTAAACCGCCGAAGCCGGCCGATACACGATAACGTACGTCTCTCCCCAGCCAAAAAGACGGTGATACGCAATCAACACATCGAGCGTCTCGCCACCCGTCTTGTAGTTCGAGAGTCGGAACGAGGCCCCGTTACGTTCCGGCGCCGCCTGAATACGCTCGGCCAACCGTGTGTCGGCCGCTTCGAGATCCAGCAGCGGCGTGTTTCCGTCCATATCCTCGCCAAACGACGAGAGGATCAGTCCCCCCGACATGCCATATCCCACCTGATATACGTCCACGCCCACGCCCGTGTCCGCGCCCGACGCCTTGCGCATCAGTGCGAACCTCAACAGCGAATTCACCCCCTGCACCTCGGAAACGTAGCCGATCGGCGCCCCCGTGTCCAAATGGTAAACCGGCGCCACGATCCGGGCCGTGTATCGAAACTCGAAAGGCACGTAACCGAAATCCACGAACCGAGGCTCACCAATGGCCCGCTGCCAAGCCGTGAGACGCGCTTCGCTCACCGCCGGACTTGGGGACGTGCTCAGAACCAGATTCCCTTGAACATCGTACAGCCCCACTACCGCCGGACCATCCGTCGCCTTCTCCGCTTCCGCCAACAGCCGCTTCTTCAGCCGCCCTGCATCCCCGAGCGTCTGTCCCGCCGCCACGCTGGCCAGCGCCCCATTGATCTCGGCATCGCGCGAGAGCGTCCCCACGGCCCGTAAACGCGCATTCAGCGCCAGCAAAAGACCCTCCGCGGTCTTCTGGGCTGCCGTGGAAAGATTCTGCTGGACGGAGAGTCGCTGTGCCTCGTGAGCAAAGGCATAGCCGATGATCAGCGCCAAGGCCATCGGCACGATCCCCACCCAGAGGATCGCGAACAGGATTTTGTGCTCGATACCGCCTCGCGGCGCTTTCTTCCGCATGCGAACCCACGGCCTGTGTTATTCCGCAGTGCGACCTCGGCCTATCAACTCGCGCACCTTCTCCAGCAACTGATCCACTTTGAACGGCTTGGCCAGGTACTCATCCGCACCACACGCGAAGATCCGCTCGATGTCACGTTCCTTGGTCAGACACGTGACCGCCATGATGGGCGTGTTGCGCGTCTGCTCATTCGCCCGAAGCGCTTTGCAGACGTCGAAACCGTTGAGTTCCGGCATGAGGAAGTCCAGCAGAATCAGGTCGGGATTCAGTTGCGCGGCCTTGAGGCCGACCTCCGTGGCATTGCTCACCTTGACTAGCTCGAAGCCCTCGTCCGCCAGCACCTTCTCCATCAGCGCCAACGCATCGGGGGCGTCGTCCACGATCATCACGCGCTTCCGGCCGGAGCCTTTCGCCCGCGGAAACATGTCATACTCCTCGCGGAAGCTGTCCAGATCCTTCTCCAAGATACGATAGTGTCCCCCCGGCGTACGCGACGCTTTGATCAAGCCCTGCTTGATCCAGTTCTTAATGCTGTGGTGCGTCACATGGCAGATCTTCGCCGCCTCAAACGTCGTATAGGCTTTCTGTTCTCGCTCTGTCACTCTGAAGATCCCTCCTCTGCTCCCACCGGCGCTCGTTGATCCCACCGCGCAACGTGCGCGCAGGAGACGGCAAATGGAGCAGTGCTAAAATTCACACAATGCACAGATTCTTGCAATATCATAGCCCCGGACCCTATGCTTTGTCAACTTCCTCGTGTCACAAATCGCTTTTTTCGCTCTTCCGCGACCCGAGCAAACCCGTTGAACCCCGCGATCCCACCCCGACATGTCCCTCGTGCTCATCACCGATCCGACGACTTGCCCGTGACCGTTTTCGGCGATTTCGCCCTCACCTCCGGCGTCACGCGTTGAGCCCGAGGCGCCTACGAAAAGAGCGCGAGGACCTCGCGGACGACGTTCGCCTCTTGAGCCGACAGGCCGGTCGTCAAGAGTTTGATCTGCCACGGATACAGTGACACCACAACGCGGAACGCGACGACCCACAGCGCCAGTGCGCACAGGTAGCCGCCCGTCAGAATGCCGCAGTACCGCCGGATCAGGGCGATACCCGCCACGCGCCGGGCCTTCCGAGCCTGGCGCAAGCACTCTCTCGGATCCGCCATGGTCGGCGTGGCACGCACCGCGATCGACGGTCGCGGAAGGCGCGAAGATGGGTAGATCGCACCGACAAGAACGAACGCGAGCAAGGCACCCAGCCAAACAAGAGTCGCCGACATTTGGGTGACTCCGTTGAGGCCACCGTCCCTTGTGAAGAAGCTCAGGACGCACAGCATCGCAAAGAAGAACAGCGAACCGGCCGCAAGGAACAACCGAATCCCGAGGGGATGAGGGATCGTCCAAGACCGACGGCCAACACCGAGCAACTTGCAGACCGCATATACGAAGGCGTAGAAGGCACACAGGCCCACCGTCGAGAAACTCGCCAGTCGCAGCGGAAATACGTAGCTTTGACGATCGCGCTCGATCCGGCCATCCCGGCTCCGCTCGAAGTCCGCGATCCGCTCAAGCGCGCTCCGAAGCTTCACCGTTTGTTCGACAAGTCCCGCCTCGGGCGCGCCGCCAGCCGTCTCCTGAAGGCGGATCCTCAATTCCAGCGCCTCGAGCTGGATCTGGGCGCCGGCAATTGCCTGAACGCTACCCAAGTCCGGGCTCGCCATCACACGGCGAGCCATGTCCTGCACTGTCATCAGCCACGAGTCCCAGTACTGCGTTTCCCCCTTCGCCATGTCCTCACGCGCGCGCGCGAACACCAGGTCCGCATACCGATATAAAGGCGAACAACAGGCATCGACCATGGCGCGCCGCAGTCGCGCGTACCACTCGCCATCCTGCGGCAATACGGAAGCCGGCCACGAGGGGCGAGGGAACGTCACGCTATCGCCACGGCTGTTCGTGCGCGCCACTAAGGCCAGCGACTCGGCAAGATCCGAGGGCCCCGGCGTGCTCCACTGAAGCGCGGCCGCCTCGAGATAGCCCGGCAGGGCATTTCTCGGCGGTTGTGCCCCGGCCTCGCGGAACCGTTCCCGCGCCTCCTTGAACTGGCCGCCGATGAACAACTGAACGCCGTACCGGATGGCCAACTGCGAGTTGTTGGGATCCAGCTTGTACGCTTTCTCATAGGCCGGCAGAACTTGGTCTTCATCCTCCTGCTCGGCCAACGCGGCCATGTACTTCGGCGTCGGCGACTTGCGGCGCTCGCCATCGATCTTCACCGCCGAACGCAGCAGCACACGGCCCGACTCCGGATACTGCGTAACCGCGGCGATGTAGAGGCGTTCCGCATCGTCGTAGCGAAGGTAATACTCGGAAAACCACAACATCGCGGCGAGCAACAGGCAGGCCGCCACCAATAACCGAAACGCCCGGCGGAGCCGCCGCGCCCCCACGGTGTCGCCCCCGGAACCGTAGGCCGGAAACTCAATGGCTGCGTGCTTACTGGGCTCGGTCAATGCATCCACCTGCTATCCGCCGAAGAACTCCTCGAGCGCCTTGAAGGTCCCCGGATTCGGACCGGCAACCATGCGCACCTTCGGAAGCGATTCCAGGAATGTCCGCCCGTAGTACCGCGTCAACACGCGCTGATCCAAGACCACGATCGCCCCGCGATCCGTGGTGCGACGAATCAGACGGCCGAAGCCCTGTCGGAATTTGATAACGGCTTGAGGCACCGTGTACATCATAAATGCATTCCCCCCGGCGGCCTCGATAGCCTCGGCGCGGGCCTGCAACACCGGTTCCGTGGGTACCCGGAACGGCAGTTTCGGCAGTATAACACATTGCAGCGCGTCGCCGGCAACGTCAACGCCCTCCCAGAAGCTATCCGTCGCGAAGAGCACGCTCGAGGCATCGCGCCGGAACCGATCCAGCAGTTGCGTCCGCGAGGCAGTGCCCTGTTTGAGCGCCGCGATACCTACATCGCGCAGTTCCGATTCGAGCCGCTCGTGCGTGAAGTCCATCGCGTAGAATGACGTGAACAGCACGAACGCGTGGCCCTTCGTGATGGCCAGAACGCGGCGGACCGCCTCGACGCAGGCATCAAGGAACTCCGGGGCATCCGGCGCCGGCAAGTCTTTCGGCACGCAAAGGATAGCCTGTTTCTGGAAGTCGAAGGGCGTCTCGAGCACCAGCGTCTCGATACGGCCCTCCGGAAGGCGATCCAGGCCCGTTCGCGACCGGAAATAGCCGAAATCGTTGCGAACCGTCAACGTCGCCGACGTCAAGATAACCGTGCTCAGCTTGGCGTAGACCCATTCCGCAAGGGCCTCGCCCACCTCGAGCGGACACCGCGCGAGCCGCACGATCTTCGGATTGTACGCCGAGATCTCGATCCAGCGGACGGTCTTCGGTTCGAGTGTATCGCTGGTAGCCTCGGCCAACACACTCGCCAAGTGTGCCAGACGGCTTCCGTACCCGGCCAACTGCGCCATCTCAACCACCACCGGCGACTCGGTTTCGCCCGCATTCGGCGGCACCTTCTCGAGCAGCGCGCGAAGCTTCACGCAGAACTCCGCACACCGCGTCAACTCGCCAACCGCCGGAAGGACAAACGTCCCGTGCACCGCTCGTAGGGCCGCCGACGCCAGCACGTCCGGCGTGAGCCTCCACTTGACATCCCGGCCCACCTGACGACACTCGGCCGCCGTCGCGTCGCGCACCGCCCCGAAAGCGGCCTCGACGGCCTCCCGTGCCGCCTCGAGCGCCGGCAAGAACTCGTTGTAGACCAGATTGTGGATCTCCTCGTAATCCTTAATCCGGACCTCCTGCGAATCCTTGGCGATCTTCACTAAGATGAACGGCACGAGACCGCGCTCCTTGCCGCCTTCGGTACGAACGAACCGGCCGAGCAACGCCAAGGCACCCAGGCGTGTCGCCTGCACGCCGAAATACTCGGTCGCCGAGTCCTCGATGCTGTGCGCCTCGTCCAGCACCACGCGTTTGTACGCCGGCAGAACGGCCAGCGACGTGAAGTCGCCCGTCTCCTTCTTTACGGCCACGTCCGAGAACAGCAGATGATGATTTGTCACCACCAGATCCGCCTTGGCCACCGCGCGCCGCGCCCGCATCACAAAGCATTTCTTGGCCTGGGCACACCGCATGCCAACGCAGGTGTCCACCTCGGAACACACCTGCTCCCAGACGTCGCGGCGTGGCACGAACGGCAAGTCCGACTTGCTACCATCCTCGGTCTTCTCAGCCCACTCGCCCAGCGCCCGCACCATATCGGCCGCATCATCGCCCACCAGCACCGCCGCCTCCGCCACCGCCCGCTCGAGTTTGCGGAGGCACACGTAGTTGCCGCGGCCCTTCACCAACACCGCCGTGAAGGGTTCATCGAGGCACTTCTGGAGCAACGGAATGTCCTTGTGGATGATCTGTTCCTGCAGGTTGATGGTGCGCGTCGAGATCACGACCCGCTCACGGTTGCGCACGGCCCACAAGGCCGCCGGCAACAGGTACGCCAACGTCTTGCCGACGCCCGTCGGCGCCTCGATGGCGGCGATGCCGCCGTTGTTGAAGGCCCGCGCGGCCGCCACCATCATCCGCTTCTGCTGGGGCCGCACCTCGAAGTGGTCGAGCGCGCCCATCAACGGCCCCGAAGGCGACAGGAACCGGCCCAGTTCTTTGACATCGAGCAGGCGTATGTCCTTCGGACGGAACGGCTCGATCACCACGTACACCCGGCTGATCGCGTTGTCCACAATGTAGCAGCCGTGGCCATGGACGCCGCAGATCGAGGCCACGTCGAGGTCTGCATCCGACGGGCCGAGGTCGCCCGATGGGTGATTGTGCAACACAATCTCGCCGGGCTCCACCGCCTCGAGCACCGCCGGCACCGCCTCCGCGTGACCGCGAGCGCAGACGCGCACGGATTCGATCAAACCGCCCGCATCGGCACGTGCGGCAAAAAAGACCTCGCGCCCGCCCGCCTCCGCGATGTCGTGGCGCATGACCTCCGCCGCGACCTCATGAATGCGGGTCGAAGCGGCTATGCCGATTTCTTCAGGCATTGGCAGCGTTGTCTCTGAAATGGGGCCTCTTTGAGCACGGACAAGTTGCGCGACAATGGCGGAAGGTACACGCCGCGCCCTGGGATTATGCCATGTCCACACGCCCATTGCGAGAGGAAGGCTGGAGGCTCCTTGGTCGGTTGCCGCCACACGTGCTACCATGGCGTCGAGGAGCGTTACACTCCGCGACAAGACCGGAAAGGAACAGACTATGGGCACAAGCCGCACCCTTGACCGCCGCGGCTTCCTGAGCCGCGCCGGGGTGTGCGCCACGGGCCTGATGGCCGTGGCCGGCGCATCGCCGCATACGGAGAATGTACGGTCCACATCCGCGCTGCCTACCGTGAATCTTGGCGAACACGCCGTCACACGCCTCATCGTGGGCGGGAATCCCATCGGCGGCTACTCCCACGCCACGTGGAATCTCTCGAGGCATATGAGCGACTACTTCACCGTGGACCGCACCGTCGAGTTCCTGGGCCACTGCGAGGCCCAAGGCATCAACACCTTCCAGTCGGATCCCAACGACAAGGTGCGGCAAGTGCTCGACGTTGTCCATACCGGCGACTCGAAACTGAACTACATCTGCCTGTACTCCGAGCAGTCATCCGGCCCCTCGTGGGACGAGGTCATGAGGTGCAAACCGATTGCCGTGGTCCATCACGGCGGCGTGACGGACTCGCTGTTCCGAGCCGGCAAAGCCGGCGAGGTGCACGACTTCGTCAAGAAAGCCCACGACCACGGCGTCCTCGCGGGCGTCTCGGCGCACAATCCCGAGGTCATCGCCCGCATCGCCGACGAAGACTGGGAAAACGACCTTTTTATGACTTGCATGTACCGCGTGACGCGCACACGCGACGAGATGGAGCAGGAATTCGGCTTCGCCACCGTCGATGAGCCCTTCATCGTATCCGACCCCGACAAAATGACCGCGGTCGTGCGCCAGGTCGACAAGCCCTGCCTTGTCTTCAAGATCCTCGCTGCTGGCCGGCGCGGCAATTCGGACGGCGAAGTCGGCCAAGCCTTCCAGTATGCCTTCGCCAACATCAAAAGGACCGACGCCGTCATCGTCGGCATGTTCCCCCTCTACCAGGATGAGGTCGCCCTGAACGTGGCCCATACCAAGAAGTACGGGCAGATCGGATGAACGCACCAGCCGAGCTCGCCCTGCCGCGCTCGATCCGGGGCGGGCGCGTCACAGCCCTGTGCCTGGCCATCGTCGCTGGACTGGCCTTTGGCTGTCATCACCTCGGCATTCCTGATGAGGCGGAACCGGCCACTGCATTCCGCGTACTCTCGCCGCTCGACACGTGCCGCATCAAGCACGGCCCCATCCACGTGATCGCGCGCGGTCCCTCCGCCCAAACCGAGCCACCCATTCTCGAACTCGACGGCGAACCCGCACGCTGGCAATCCTTCGAGGCCCCCGTGTTCGCGGCCGACCTCCCGGCCGGCACCGGTCTTCACACCGTCCGCGTCGGCGAGCGCACGTTCCAGGTGATGGTAGGCGAACCGCCCGAGGGCGAGCAGCACGACTGGCCGCATTGCGCCGCGCATCCTCGCCCTGGGAAAGGCAGCCGCGACTGCGCCGCCTGCCACGAAACCGCCTTGGCCGACGGGCGCGTCCGCCTGGGCCCCGTCGCCGGCTACACGGTGTGTCAGCCCTGTCATCGCGAAAAGGAGTTCACCAAGACTCACCACCATCCGCCCAAACCGGACGAGCGATGCGCCCAGTGCCACGCCGTCCACGGAACCACCCGCAAACACCTCCTGGCGGACAAACGCGACTGACGCGCCCCGCCTTGCGTTGGGGTCCATAACGAGCGCCCGCGCTACGGCTTACTCCGAAGGCACCGAACGGATCGCATCGACAATCGCGTCGACCTGCTCGTGGAGTCGCTCGAGGCTACCGTCGTTCTCGATCACCCAATCGGCAAGCGGGACTTTGCTCTCAGGCGGCGTTTGCGCGTCGATGCGGCGTTGAGCCATTTCGGCGGAAATCCCGATGTTCTCGACGAGACGCCGTATTCGCTCGGCGAGCGGACACACCACCACGATCAGGCCGTTGAGCCACGACTCGCGCGCGCCACCCTCCGCCAACAACGCCGCATCGATGATCGCCGCAGGATGCCCCTCTCCCGCCAGCGAGGCACAACGCTCGGCGACGACACGCATCAGCGCCGGATGCACAATGGCGTTCAACCGGCCCAGCGCGTCGCCATCGCGGAAGACGACCTCGGCCAGCCGCGTGCGGTCAATGGCGTCGTTCGCGAGAATCGCCGGCCCGAACGCATCGAGTACCGCATCCTCGGCCCCGCCGCCCGGCTCGAGCAACTCATGGCCGACCTTATCCGCATCGATCACGGGGATTCCCCGCTCGGCAAAACGCTTGCCGGCCTCGGACTTGCCGCTACCGGTACCCCCTGTTAGTCCATAGAGTTGCATCGTGTCGCCCGCCTCTATTGAGTATCGTTCTCGCGTTGGCAATACGCCTCGACCGCCGCGTCATAGCGCCCCTGCGCCTTGAGGATGGCTTCGACAAGCTCACGCAACGCGCCCTCGCCGCCGGCGCAACGCGTCACCAGGTGCGCCGCCGCCTTCGCCTCCGGCACGGCGTCCGCGACGGCCACGGCCAGTCCCACCAGCCGCAACGCGGTGAGATCAATGAAATCATCGCCGAGGAAGGCCATATGCTCGAGCGGAACGCCGTTGCGCGCCGCGATGTCTCGGCAAATCGCGCCCTTATCCTTCACGCGCATATGGCATTCCGCGCACCGCCACCGCGCGGCGAGCATCTCGACCGCTTTGCTCTCGAGACCGCTGACGACGGCCGAGCGCCCCCCGGCGAGATGCCACAACGTCAGCGCCGTAACATCGCGGACGTGAAACGAGCGGAACGGCCGGCCCTCGCCGTCAAACGGAATTTGGCCATTCGTCAGCACACCGTCCACATCGCACACGATCAACGATACGCTCTTGAGCCGATCATCGAGTTCCGCCATCAAGTGCTCCTCCAGCCTCCAGCCTACAGCCTACAGCCTACAGCCTACAGCCTACAGCCTACAGCCTGTCCGTCGCCTTCGCGTCAATCGCCTCGACGATCTTCGCCGCTACCTGTTTTGCGAGGAACTCGTAGCCCTCGGGTGTGAAATGCACGTTCTGTGGCCTCTGGAATTCGGCCAAGCGCGGCAAGACATAGCCGTACAGGTCGTTGGTCGGCACGCTGTATTTCTTCATGACCTTGTCCGCGATGGCATTGGCCTGCACCTCCTCGCCTTTGATGCGCCCGGCTGCACCGTCCGGGACCGGCGTCGTCGACGCCCAAATGAGGCTGGCGCCGGTAGCCTTGAGTTGCTGGACGAGCGCGTCCAGATTCTTCTCGTACGGCTCGGCGCTAACCTGCCACTCACCGGCCACATCCTTCTTGCCCTCCTTCAGCCGCTTGATGTCGTGGAGCCCCCAGTTGAAGTGAATGACGTCCCATTTCCCCGTGCCCAGCCACTCGGACAGCGATTCGACGCCTCTCGACGTCGGCCCGCCATTGGCCGGAATCCGCTGAAGATTAGCCTTGCCTTTGAGAAGATCGCGCGTGGGAACCGTGTAGCCGATCGAGATCGAGTCGCCGATGAGCAACACGCGCGGCAGGCCAGGATCCTCCGGCACGGCACGGAAGATGGCGCGATCCTCCTCAGCCAGCGGCTTCTCCTTGATCTTGGCCGGACGCCCCTGCGCCTCGGCATGGGAAGCCGAAACACCTATCAGGAGACTCAACACACCAAGGACAACCACGTGCGGTTTCACGGCACAACGCCCTCCTTCCCAATGCACGGGGTGCGGCGGCCCCGCCTACACCTCGACAATGATGTCGTCCAATGCGCGCTTCGGCACGTGGTGAACGCCATTCTCGTCGCGCCAGTATTTGATGGAACCGTCGCTACCGACCGCCTCGAGCACGACCGTCTCCTTGGGCTTGCCGAGCGCAATCACCAGGACGATGTCGTAGCGCTCGGGCAACTGCCACGTCGTACGGAGACCTTTGCGGTCAATCGAGCCGATCATGCACCCGCCGAGGCCCTTCTCGGCGGCTCCGAGCAGAATACTCTGGGCCGCGATACCATGATCGCAGCCCGGCGAAGCACTGGCCTCTTTATCGCACAAGATCGTGATATAGGCACTGGGCCGCTCGCCCGCGACGGGCCCCGGCCAGTCGCTCAGGTAACCAGCCCAGCCCAAGTGAGGGAATATCGCGACCGTTTGCTCGGTTGTGTTCGATATGACGAACCGAAGCGGCTGTAGGTTCGCGCCCGAGGCCGAGAATCGCGCCAGATCGACGAGTTCGCGCAACACCTCGGACTCGATGGGCTCCTCTTCATAGAACCGCCGGTAGCTTCGGTTTCTGAGAATGAGATCCCGGAGTGGCATGGGCTTTCTCCTGATTCGTCGGGCAAGAGCCCGGCCAATGCGTGTCGGTTTCGGTATGGCGTCTGCCTATTGTAACGGATACGGCAGACCTGAAGTAACTCATGGGGCAACCACGAAGCGGGAATGGTCGAGGAGGTCTTGCGCTATGGCGAAGCAACGACGGATCGTAGTCATCGGAGGCTCGGCCGCCGGCCCGAAAGCGGCCGCAAAGGCGCGGCGTATGGATCAGCACGCCGACGTTACCATCATCCAGAAGGACGCGGAGCTATCCATGGCGTCGTGCGGCTACCCGTACTACGTCGGCGGAGTATTCCATGATCGAAATGAGCTACTCGCTACACCCGCGGGCGTGGTTCGCGACCCGAAGTTCTATCTGAACGCGAAGGGCATTCAGGCGATCACCAACACCGAGGCCATGGCCATCGACCGGGCCGCACACACCGTCACGTGCACGAACCTCCTCTCCGGTGAGGTCCAGGTCGTGCCCTACGACAAGCTCGTCGTCGCCACCGGCGCCAACGCCGTCATGCCGCCGATTCCCGGCGTCGCACTCGAGGGCGTCACCGCCATGCAACGCATGCGCGACGCCGACTACCTGCGCAAACTGGCCGATGAGAAGAAGGCCAAGCGGGCCCTCGTCGTCGGCGGCGGCCTCATCGGCATTGAGACTTACGAGGCACTCCACCTCGCCGGCATGGAGATCACCGGCGTCGAGATGCTACCCCAACTACTCGCGTTCCTCGATTGGGACATGGCCAAGTTGGTCGAGAATCACGTGCGCAGCAAGGGCGTTCGCGTTATCCTGAACGACGCCGTCACCGAGTTCATCGGCCGCGACGGCCACGTCGTCGGCGCGCGCCTCCGTAGCGGCGGCGAAGTCGAATGCGACGTGGCGGTCGTCGCCATCGGCGTCCGGCCGAATGTCACGCTGGCACGCGACGCCGGCCTCGCCATCGGCGATCGCGGCGGCATTGCCGTCAACGAGTACATGCAGACTTCCGATCCGGACATCTACGCTGTAGGCGACTGCATCGAGGTGCCCCATCTCATCACAGGAGACCGTGTGCTGGCGCCGTACGGCGACCTCGCCAACCTCGAAGGCCGCGTGGCAGGCCAGAACGCCGTCGCCGGCAACACGGTCACGTTCCCCGGCACCATCATGACCGGCGTCTGCAAAGTCTTCGACTTCGTCGCAGGCGCCACCGGACTCTCCGGGGAGAAATCCAAGAAGGCAGGGTTCACGAAGGCCATGTCCGTCGTCGTTCCTGGGCCGGACAAACCGCACTTCATGGGCGGGAAACCGCTCGTGCTCAAGTTGGTGGGCGATCCCGACTCGGGCCGCATTCTTGGCCTCCAGTGCGTTGGAACGGGCGACGTCAGCAAGCGTATCGCCGCCGCCGCCATGGCCATTCTCGGGAAGCTCACCCTCGCCGACGTGGCCAACGCCGACCTGCCCTATGCCCCTCCCTTCTCGCCCGCGCTTGACAACTTGATTACGGCTGCCCACTGCCTCGAGAATAAGATGCTCGGGCGCTTCAAGGGTATCTCGTGCGTCGAGGTCAAGGCCAAGCTGGATGCCGGGGACGACATGCTGCTGCTGGATTGCAGGAGCCCCGAGGAATATGACGAGGTTCGCCTCGGCGTCGGCGAATGCCTCATGCCCTTGGGCGCACTCAGGAAACGCCTGAACGAGTTGCCCGAGGACAAAGGTACCGAAATCATCTGCTACTGCATGATCTCGCTGCGCGGATACGAGGCAGCCGGTGTGCTCGAGGCCAACGGCTACACCAACGTCAAGGTAATGGAAGGCGGCATCAGCGCGTGGCCCTTCCCGCGCGAGAAATAGGAGTTTGATATGGCCGGTATTCGTGTCGGTAACGCACCGTGTTCGTGGGGATCCCTCGAGTTTGACGGACTCGAGGGCGAGGCCATCGGCTATGCACAGATGCTCGACGAACTGGCCGAAACCGGGTACGCCGGAACCGAACTCGGTGATTGGGGCTTCATGCCGACCGACGCCGGCGCGCTACGGGCCGAACTCGACACGCGCGGCCTCACCATGCTCGGCGCCTTCGTACCGGTCGCGCTCAAGTACCGCGAGGCCCACGCGCCCGGAGCCGACGCAGCCGTCAAGGTGGCACGCCTCCTCGCAGCGGTGGCCGGCGATCCGAAACCGTTCCTCGTCCTCGCGGATGATAACGGCACCGTGCCTCAACGCACGGAGAACGCCGGCCGCGTGACGCCGGAGATGGCCCTGACCGACGCCGAATGGCGCGTCTTCGGCGAGGGCGTCGATGCCGTGGCCAGGCGCGTGTTCGACGAAACGGGTCTGTTGACGGTGTTTCATCACCACTGCGCCGGTTACGTCGAGACGCCCGACGAGATTCAGCGCCTGCTCGATCGAACGAATCCCGACAGGGTCAGCCTCGTCTTCGATACCGGCCACTATGTCTTCGGGGCTGGCGGCGGCAACGCCATGGATGGCCTCCGCCGTTTCGCAGGCCGCGTTCGTTACGTCCACTTCAAGGATTGTTCGCCGGAGATCGCCCAACGCGCCCGCCAAGAGAACTGGGACTACTTCGCCTCCGTCCGCCACGGCGTCTTCTGCGAGCTCGGCAAGGGTTCCGTCGATTTCCCAAGTGTGGTAGGATGGCTCCGCGGCCACGCGTACGATGGCTTCATCTGTGTCGAGCAGGACGTGCTGCCCGGCATGGGCATGCCCCGCGAGAGCGCGCGGCGGAATCGCGAATACCTGAGAAGTATAGGGCTATAAGCGAAGGTCGGAAGGAGAAGAAGTATGGCCGGCGATAGGGTACGAATCGGTTTGATCGGCGTGGGGCGCATCGGTCAGCTCCATGCACGGCACTTGGCCCATCGCATTCCGGGCGCGGAACTGGCGGCGATCGCGGACGTGAACGAAGCCGCCGCCAAGGAATGCGCCGCGCGCCTGGGTGTGCCGTGCGCCCTCGGCGACTACCACGAACTGCTCGATAACGCCGACATCGACGCCGTGGCCATCTGCTCGTCTACGGACACGCACGCCCACATCGTCGGCGAAGCGGCCGAGGCCGGCAAGCACATCTTCTGCGAGAAGCCCATCGACCAGAGCCTCGCCAAGATCGATCAGGCCCTGGCGGCTGTGAAGAAGGCTGGCGTCAAGCTCCAGGTCGGTTTCAATCGCCGGTTCGACGCGAATTTCGCCCGCATACGGCAGGCCGTGGCCTCGGGCGAGATCGGCCAGCCGCATATCCTGCACATCATCAGCCGCGATCCGGGCCCGCCGCCCATCGCGTACGTCAAGGTCTCGGGCGGCCTCTTCCTCGATATGACCATCCACGACTTCGATATGGCCCGGTTCATCATCGGCGACGAAGTCGAGGAGGTGTACACGGCGGCCGGCGTCATGGTGGATCCCGCCATCGGTGCCGCGGGCGACCTCGATACGGCGCTGATCACGCTCCGTTTCGTCAGCGGCGTCATCGGCGTGATCGACAACAGCCGCCAGGCCGTCTACGGCTACGACCAGCGCGTCGAGGTCCTCGGCAGTAACGGATCGGCCGCGTGCGACAACAACTATCCGAACGCCGCCGTGGTTAGCGATGCCGCACACGTCCGCCGCGATCTGCCGCTCAACTTCTTCATCGAGCGCTACACCGACAGCTTCATCACCGAGGTAACCGCGTTCGTCGACGCCGTACTCAACGACACGCCGGTGCCGGTAACGGGCGAGGATGCGCGCGTCCCGGTGGTCATGGGCCTTGCCGCGCGCAAATCGCACGATGAGCATCGGCCGGTCCGGCTAGACGAAATCGGGTAACCCGGCCGCGCTTACGCGAGCAGGTCTTCGTCGCTCGCCGAACAGACAAGGATCGTGGTAGGCCCCGGCATGAGGAAGCGCCGACACCGTTCGTACCACCACGCCTCGTCACCGGATTCCGGAATCTCGAAGCCGAGAACGATGCAGTCCGCGTCCGCGGACGTCGTCTTCAGCACCTCCTCGAAAGGCCGATCGGACAACACGACGTACGGCTCGGCATCGATACGAGCGCGCTTGATGAGATTTCTGAGATCGCGGAGCGTGCCCTCGCGCGCCGCTTCGTTGGCAACCTGGCGCAGCAAGCGTACGTGCGCGCCCCGCCATTCCCAATTGCGCGTGAGGAGGTGGGCCAGGAGCACCATGAGCCCGCCATTCTTGCGGCCACGCCACCACACGTCGACGCACTGGCCCTCGATCTCCGGCGAACGCCCGCTGGGATGAACGACGAGCACACTCATGCCAACGCGTTGCGCCAATCGGTAATGCTCGACGGCGCGGCGCACGCGCTCGACCTCGTCCGACCAACCGAAAACCACGAGGTTAGGCCGCAGAGGCCCCACGCCGACGATTTGGAGCACGGCCTCCATGCCATGTTCGAGGTCCTCATCGGCCACAACCACCGGGAACGCCCAGATGCCGCGTTCATCGCAGAAATCGGCGAGCTGTTTTGCAGCGGTCTTACGGAACCCCAGCCGCCCGCTCATCTCACCAACGAGTATGTTCGCCAGGAACACCACGCCCTGATCCGCCTCGATCCATCCGGCATAGCGCACCAGCGTCTCCCGTGTATCGGGATTTCCGGAAAATACGAGACACGTCGGCCGCCAGTTCCGCGAGGATTCGCGCATCCGCGCCAGACGAATCAGATTGTTGCGCGTCGCCTTGTAGACGAGACCCCACCGCGCATCGCCGAACGTCGTCCTCAACTGACGCCGTTGGAGATACCACACAAGGCCTGCGAGCAGTACCACCGCGCCCACGGCCTCGGGCGGACTGATGATGAACGCTACGGCCACGCAGCCGAGTCCGCCCGCGAGCGCCGTCATCCAGTTGAAATACCGAAAGCGCGGCCGGAATGAAGGATTGCCGCCCACGATTTCGATGAAGGCCGCGACATTCAACATGCCGTAGGTGTACAGGAAGAACATCGTAATCGTCTTGGCCACGAGGTTCAGCGCCTCGCCCTCGCCGGCGTTGCCGGCCCACACCAGCACGATGGCGGTCAACACGCCCGTAAACACCAGCGCTCGGCGCGGCTCGTCGCTCTTCTTCGCCCCTCGCGCGAATACGCCGACCCCCGGCAGAATCCGATCGCGAGCGACGGCCTGGAGCACGCGCGGCGCGCCCATGAAACTCCCGAGCGCGCTCGACAACGTGGCGGCGAACATGCCCGCCGTCACCATGAATCCCGCGCCGAACAATGCGTTTTGCGTGAGCACCAGATACGGCTTGTCAATCAAATCCTCGCGCGCGAACGCACCGCCGCACACAATGAGTTGGGCGATGTAGACGAGGAAACCGACGAACACGGCCGCGAGCACACCGCGAGGAATCGCTTTGCCCGGCTCTTTGAGATCGCCGGACATGTTGATGCCGGCCATGATGCCCGTCACGGCCGGGAAGTAGATCGCGAACAACCGCCAGAACGTATAACTGCCGCCGGCCGGACTCGCCGTATCCAGCAAGGTATAGCCGCGCGACCAATTCGCCGAGAACGTCTCGGGCGAGAACCGAAGTGCGGCCCCTCCGAAAAACGCGAGAATCGAGAGGCCAAGCGTCGCCATGATGACGTACTGCACGCGGATGGCCCAGTCCGCGCCGACCAACGTGATCACGAACAACGCGGCCGCCGTTGCGAGGGCGACGGTTCCGGTGTAGGGTTGCAGCGCCGGAAAGGTGAGCGTAAGCGCCTCCGTGAAACCGAGAATGTAGAACGGCACCGAGACGGCCTGTGCCAAGAACAACACGACACCGATGGCGCCACCGAACTCCGGGCCAAGCACACGCGAGATGAGGAAGTACGCGCCGCCGCCGCGCACGTCCATGTTAGTCGCGATGGCACTGGCCGAGAGCGAGGTGAACAGCGAGATCGACTTCGCGATAACGAGAATGGCCATGGCACGCAGGATGCCGGCCTGGCCGAGGACGAAGTCCGCGCGCATGAAGAGGATCACGCCAAGGATCGTGAGAATGCACGGCGTGAATACGCCGCCGAACGCGCCGAATCGCGCGCGGCTATTCTGCGAGTCCCGAACCGTCACAGACATTCTCCCGCGGACGTCTGAAGAGGGCTACCCCTTCATGCCCGTCAGTACAATGCCTTGCACAAAGTACTTCTGTGCGATGAAAAAGAGGACGAGGATCGGAATCAGGGCGATATTCGACGCGGCCAGCATGTAGTGCGGAAAGCTGCCGTAGATGCTCTGGAACATCCGCAATCCAATGGCCACGGTGTACTTCTCGAAGCTGTTGAGATAGATCAGTGGCCCCATGAAGTCCTGCCAATGCGCGATAAAACTCATCACGCTGATCGTCGCCACGGCCGGCGTCGACAACGGCAACATGATGTCCCAGAAGATGCGCAGATTCGAGCAGCCGTCCAGCCGCGCCGCCTCCTCGAGTTCCGTCGGGATCGTCATGAAAAACTGGCGCATGAGGAATATGAAGAACGCGCCGCCACCGAAGAAACTCGGCACGATCAGCGGTTTGAGCGTATCGATCCAGCCGAGATAGCGGAATATCTGGTAATGCGGAATCATCGTCACCTGGGCCGGCAGCATCATGCTGCCGAGGAGCACCACAAACCAGACGTCGCGCCCGTACCACCGCATCCGCGCGAAAGCATAGGCCACCAGACACGCCGAGAACACCTGGCCCGTCACGCAAAACATGCACACGTAGAAGCTGTTGAAGACGAAGAGATGAAACGGCAGGATGGTCAGGGCCTTCGGATAGTTCTCGAATTGCAGCTCATCCGGCCACATCTTCGGCGGCGAGGCGTACACGCCCTCGAGGCCGCTAATCGACGCGATCAGCGACCAGTAGAACGGCGCGATGAAGACGATCGAGAGCGTGCACAGCAGCACAATGGTCGTCCATTTCCACGCGCGCTCCTGCGTGGATCGCCGCTGGAACCATTTCAGGTTTCCGGCCTTGGCCTTCTGGCTACTCCCGTCTTTCAAGGCCAACATCACGACGTCTTCTCTCCTTCGTAGTACCCACCGGAAAACGGGGACTGACTCCGCCCGGCTTCCGTGCGCACGCCAGAGTCAGACCAAGGGATCGAATCCGATAGCGGCAGGCTAACCTTCCTCACGCCTTCAAGGGCGGCTGTCTGTCCCCGCTTTCCGGGATTCGACCTCACGACTTCTTCTCTCCTTCGTAATAGACCCATAACTTGCTCGACTTCAGGACGATCAGCGTGAAGAACATGATGATCGCAAACAGAATCCACGCCAACGCGCTCGCATAGCCCATCTCGAAGTGCTGGAATGCCTTCCGGAACAGATACAACACGTAGAACAAGGTCGCGTTGTTTGGTCCGCCATTCGTCATCAAGTACGACTGCGCGAATACCTGAAACGAGCCGATGATGCTCATAACCAGGTTGAAAAAGATCGTCGGCGTCAGCATCGGCAGCGTGATCGCGAAGAACTGGCGGATTTTTCCGGCGCCGTCGATCTCGGCCACCTCGTAGAGGTGCTGCGGCACATTCTGGAGCCCGGCCAGATAGATGAGCATGCCGCCGCCGGCGCGCCACAGACTCATGATGACCAGAGCCGGCTTCGCCCAGAACTCGTCGGCAAACCACAACGGCGGCCACGTGATACCGTTTCGCGTGAAGTAGGCATCGAGGCCCGGCACATGGCCGATGACCCACCGGCCCGCCGCCGTGATTCCCGTGAGGTCCAGCACATAGTTGAATCCGCCGAACTCGGGATTGAAGATCCAACTCCACATCATGATCGTGGCGACGCCTGCCAGCACATTCGGCAGATAGAAGATCGTCCGGAACAGCGAGATGCCGCGAATCTTGGCGTTGAGCAGCGTCGCCAGGAGCAGCGATGTAAGGATTCCGCACGGCACACTGATGATCGAGTAGTAGAATGTGTTATAGAGCGTCGTCCAGAAGAAGCGATCCTCGCTGAAAATCCGCCGGAAATGCGCCAGGCCGACAAACGCGGCGTTGCCCTGGAAGCTCGTGATGCCGTTCCACTTGTAGAGCGACAGCATCACCGAGAACACCATCGGCCCGAGAAGGAACAGGAAGAACCCCACCAGCCACGGCCCCGCGAAGAGATAGCCTTGCAGGTTCTCGTGCCAACGATAGCGCTCGCGGTGGCGGCGGCTCATGGCTCGTCCTCGATGGGAAATACGCCGTCGATACGTATATTCTCCGCCATCTGCTCGACGCACTGCTCCGGCGTGATCTTGTTGAGAAGCAACTGCTCGTATTCCGGCAACATGACATTGTTCATGGCGTCCCACTTCACCGAGATCGGTTGCAGGCGCGAGTACTCGAGGGCGTCGATGAACTTCTCTTCGCTCCAGCCGTTGTCGGGATTCATGAACGAACCTTTGGCGGCCTTGAGCGCCGGAACGCTGCGGATGTACTTGCCGACGATGGCCTGGGCCTCCGGCGTGATGCAGTGCTTCATGAACCGCCAGGCCGCTTCTTTGTGCTCGCTCTTGTCGAACAGACACAGGGCATCCCAGGTCACGCGCGTGAATCGCTCGCCCCGCGGACCGTAAGGGATATGCACCACGTCGAAGTCGATCCCAGCAGTCTTGAGCCCAGGGCTATTCCAGGGCCCGCTCGCCGTCATGCCGATCCGGCCCGTCATGAACATCGCGCCCTCGGAGGCGCTTGGAATCTCCTGAATCGACGGCGATACGTGATAGCCAAAACGGAGATCCTGATAGAAGCGCGTTGCCTCGACGGCCTGCGCCCCGGTAAAGGCCCAATCCGTCCGCGACTCGTTCAGGTAGTCCACGCCAAAACCGAACGTCCACGGCAGGAAGTAGATCCAGCCCGGTAGCGAGAACCCAAACGTGTCCAGGCGGCCGTCGCCATCGAGATCCCGCGTGAGCTCCTTTGCCTTCGCGATAAAACCGTCGAAATCCCAGTCATCCTCCGGCGGCTCCACCCCAAGATCGCGGAACATCTCCCGGTTGTAGTACACAAGCACGTTGCCGCCCCACACCGGAAGCCCCATCACACGGCCCTTATACTTGAAGCTCTCGACGATGGTCGGCCAGAACGCTGTGTCCCAATCCACCGGCGCGTCCGGGCCGTACACCCAATCCGTGAGATCCGTGAATTTGCCGTAGTTGGCGTACGCCGGAAACGGCTCGTCCTGGATGAGCATAATATCCGGTGCGCTGTCCGCCGCAAGGAGCAGGCGGATCTTGTCATCATACCCGTCCGGGATATAGTTCAGTTTGATCCAGACATCCGGATTCTTCTCATGAAACAAGTCGACGATCTCGCGCCACATCCCCCACTCTTCGTAGCTCCCCCAGAACGACAGTTTGACCACGGTCGCGTCCGGATTTGGTGGCGTCGCCACCTCGGGTCGAAACGCCGTCATGAGCACGGCGACGACCACATACCCCGCCAAGACAAACTTGATGCCACTACCGCTCACCAGGTGTTCTCTCCCAAATCTGCAGAACCCACCGCAGGCAAGCCATGATAGGGCGCATCCATGGCCGTTTCAACCCGAATCCCACGGGCGAGCTAGGCTCTCGTCGCCCCGCCAATCCCGTCAACACGGTCAGCACGGTCCACGCCCCTCGCGCCTACTTCGGCCGCACCACCGGTTCGCCCCACTCGGCCCAATCGCAGGTATAGGAACCGTCTGCGTCCGTAATGAGCGACAGTACCACTGGCCGGTCCGCCCACGGTGACAGGTCGCACTCGAACCGATGCCACGCGCCCGGCGCCACCTCTTCGTTGGCCAACTCGACGCCGTTCGCCTCGACGCGGAATATGACGCCCTCGGACTTCGCGCCGTCGCGGATGCCGACATACGCTTCGAACTGGGCCGCCTCGATGGGCAACGCCATGGGAAGGTCGATCACGGTACGGCCGTGATCCGGAGGATGGGCAAACAGGCCGTCGCGCTCGATGCCCTCGACGGCGCTCTTCTCGCGGCGGGCGCAGGCATGCGGCGGCCTATCGAGTACCATGCCCGTATCGCTGACGAAGGTCGTCGCAAACGACGCCGACGCCACGTCCAGCGGCAGCACAACGGCCGCCGGCACCTCCGCCATGAGGTACACCGCGCCCGGAAACATCGCCGACACCGTGTACCGCGCGCCGTCGCGTCGTATTTCAGCGGGCTGATCGCCGGAGAGCGCCAGCGTCCATTCACCGCCCACGATGACCATCTCGCCCTGTACTTCGTAGTCGCGCTCGATACGCGGCTCGTACCACCGCGCCCAATCGTAGCTCGGACTGCGCTCAGGCCCTGGATGGACGGTGAGATCGAGGGTGATCTGCCGCCCGGCGAAAGGCGTCAGGTCAAGGGCGAGGCGTTCCGGCACCGCCGTGGCGTTGTGCACTTCGCGTTGAACGCACTCGTCGCCGGCGGTCACCGACACGCCATAGGTGACGCCGTCGGTCCGGTCCGGCTGCACGGCAGCGGATTCCATGGCCACGTCCGCGACAAACTCGAGCCGGCCGCTGTCCGGTAGGTCGATGGTGAAGGTCGCCCGCGCCACACCGGATCCGGCCACACGCCAAGGCGGATGGGCATGAAGCGCGCGGCCGCTCGGCCGAAAGAAGGCGCCGTCCACGGAATCGAGCGGCCCCGAGACCGTCTCCGGCGCACCGCCAAACGGCTCGGAACGGCACGTGGCGTCGAATATGGCCTCCGTCAAATCGGCCACGATAGTGTCGGCGTGGCGCGTGCACACTACGGCCATGTCCTCGCGCTTGGCCACGAGGATAGGAACCACGCCCTCCGGCACGGCCTCGACATGGAACGCCTCCAGGTCTCTCGGCTTGATCGAGTACGGATACCACCGCGCCGGATCCAGGCCGAGCAGGGATTCGGCATCGTACACCTGCCAGCCCGGAATCGAGCCGGGCGCGCGGACCTCGGACACGCCCGATACCGTCCGGCTGATCTCGCGGCTGTTCCACACCAAACGCCCGTCGGCCATTCGCGCGGCGCGCGATCCATCCGTCATCGTGAACGGAAACACGACATCTTCCGGCCATGGCCCGTCGAGATCCGGTTCCGGCTTCGCTTCGAACCAGAAGGCGGCCTCATCGTAGAACTGCTTCGAGAATCCGCCGGGATTGGCGATCTCGGCGAGATCCGGTTTCAGCGTCGGAATGACGCCCCAGTGCTGGTAGGCCTCGTTCCAGGCGGCATACAACTGGCCGGACGTTGGCGGCGCGCAGCCGAGATAGCCGTAGATCCGCGTATACGGCCCGACCAAGTACGACGACACGGGATGGGCCATCTCGAGCGAGGCCCGGTCGTAGGTACCCTCGGAATGGTTCATGCCGAACGCGTGCCGCTGGGCAAAGGCCTCGTACCGGCACGTGACCTCGTTCAGTCCTTCGCCGCTGATCGCGACATCCGGCAACGCCTCGCGCAGTTCCTTGTGGATCAGCACATTGCCTTGGATCATCGACAGGCCGTCGATGAGGCCATTGTGATCGTTGTAGATACACAACGTTTGGTCGAGGTGCAGCGCATCGACGCCAAACGCCGCGCACAACTCCGCCATCCGGCTCACGAACAAGTCGCGCCACGGCTTGTACGCCGGATTGATGTACGCGAACTTGATCACCGGATCGGCACGTTCCCAGAGCCACCACTCCTTGTCGTGGCCGCCCCACGGACTCCGCACCTGGTACGGCTCGAACTGGGCGTAGAGCGCGTTGAGCGGATCGCAGCCGAAGTAGTTCACGTGGAGCATCACGCGATAGCCGAGATCATGCGCGCGCTCGATGAACGGCCCGAGCGTGTCGAAGGGCTCATCGTATGTTGGGTAGTCGCGGTCGTAACCGGCCTTGCGCCACGCCGGAATGTAAAGCAGCGTCTGCGCCGGATCGAGGCGCGTGGCGAGCGCCTCGATGGTCTCCGTGTCCATGCCCATGATGACACAGCAGCGAATGTCCTTGACCCATGCCGGTTGCTGCGCCGCAATGGGCGTCGGCCGGAAGTGTTCCTCGGCCCACGCGCGATACCGCCGCGCGGCCACGCGCCAGTCGCCCTCGTAGGTATCGAGCCGCCACTTCACCGAGCGGCAGGTGGTGTGATCGTCGAAGGGCGCGTAGTTCATCGATGTCAGGCCCAGCGCCCAGCCGTCCGGCGTGCGCGTTACCTCGAGCCGCTTGTATTGGCCCTCCGCATCGTCCGCCCAAACGTAGAATCCACGGCCATCGCCCTCGACGATAACGAGTTGCGCCTCCCAGCCGATGGGATAGTCGAACGTGCGGACCGTTCCCGGCGAGGTGCGCTCGAGCTTGATGCCCGAGTAACCCGGCACGAGGATGTTCATATCCAGAGGAATGCGCCCGATGGACCACTGCACGCCCCACACGCCCGGCTCCGGCGATTGCGCTTCTTGGGTGATAACGAGATCGCTTGTCGCCGCGTCGACATCGAACGCGCACGTGACGCTGGCCCCGTCGAGGCCATCGAAGCCGACGTACTCGCGCGTGCGCGGCGCGCCCGTCACGGAGCCGATATCCGTTGCCCAGTGGTCGCCGCCTACGCGGTGAATGCCCACACCGGCGCGCATCGGCCCCGGCGCGACGAACACGTTTCCTGCAGCATCGCGCAGCGCTTCGAGGCCGTGTTCCGCGAACGTGGCCGCGAATCCCTCCGTCGCCACCTCGTAGGGTTCGGCCATCGCGCCGAGGGCGTACAATGCAAATGCCGCGCCACAAAGGATCCTGTTCATTCGCAAGGTCGTCCCGCTCTTGCCACTCCGCCGTCTGATTTTGGTTGAGGCCACGCTGTGGTCAGTAGGGTCAATGGGGTCAATACGGTCCATGGTCTAGCCCGCCCTATCTTGGTTGCGCCCAACGGCCGCGCTGTGATTGCGGCTACTTCGACAGGCCCGGAATCCGGATCTTGGCCAGGTAGATACTGGCCTTGCCTTCGTGCGACGAGTAGTAGCTCATCCACAGCAGGCCATCGTGCCAAACCAGGCCCGGATAGCTCGTGTCGCCGCCACTCGGTAGCGTCAGTACCGGCTCATACGAGTCGCGCGTCATCCTGGCGAGCACCGTCTTCGCGCCGCCCGGATAGTACCGGCTCGCGCCCCACAGCGATCCGTCCGGCAACTGGATGAAATTCGGCCCGCCGAACCGGTGCCCGGTCTGATGCCACGTCCACTCGGTATAAGGCGGCATGCTCGTGCCGAGCCAACCCGTCGTGTCGCCTTCTTCACGACGCACCATGGCCATCATCTCGTCATTATCGAGGAACCGCACCGTCGTTTCGTTGGGCCGATCGTGGAGTTCGCCCCACGGCACGATTTCGTCATAGTGGAGGCCATCCGTCGTCACCATGAGCCGCACGTTCGTATGCTTCTTGCCGTCCGGCTCAATGGTGAGAAGACGCGTGACGCCATAGCCCTTGTCCTTGTGCCACGTCACGCGCCACAGCCATTCGCCTTCGCCCAGGATACGCTGTGTCGGCGTCCACTCGACGCCATCCTTCGAGAACGCCACGCGCGGCTGGCGGCCCTTGTACTCCTTGCCTTCGTACACCGAGCCGCCCGCGAGCATCATCAGCCGGCCGTCCGGCATCACAGACAACTTCGGATCACGGAGGTCGATGCCCCCCTCGGCCAAGAGCGCCATCGACTCCCACGTCTCGCCATCGTCCGACGCGATGATTCGGATCGTGCCATCCTCGCCGTAGACGTGGCTCTCGCCTTCGCGGAAGGTGCAGAACCACTTGTCCTGAAAACGGATGAGGTCCGTGAACGCATTGTACTGGCCCTGATTCCAGATCATCTTCACGGAGACCAGTTCCGGCGTGTCTTGGGCAACGGCCGCCCCGGCCACGAGCAACCCACACAGCACTGCCGCGAGTCCACACATCAATCCAACGCCATGCATGCCCTATCCCTCCGTACGGTTTTCGACGGTCTCAGCATAGCGCCCCTCGTCGCCGCCTGCAAACCATCGACGCGTGTCCTTGCCCCGCTAGTCGGCATCCAACGCCACGCCGAGTTCCTTGAACTGGGCCGCCGCGTTCAGGAAATGCGCGGTGATCCAGAATACCGTCCAGTCTTCGACATAGCCGCCGCGCAAAGCGAACACGTCGGTGACTTCGCCGCGCTGGGCGTAGTTGGTGTGCTGCGGCTGCTCGCCTTGGCTACCGTACGGATCGATCAGTTGGCCGCAGCTCCGGAACATGACCACGGCCAGCCGCTCGAGATCTTCACGCCCGAGGATCCGCCCGAGGCGGTACACGTCCGGCGCAATCAGCACGCCGTACACGTCGATGTGTTGGTTCTGGACGGACACCGCCGTCCAGCCGCGCGTCTTGAAGGCGTGATCGCGCAACCGCCCCGGCGGCAGGTCGATATCCCAAACGACGACGTAGGTCAGCGCCACATCGCAGGCGTGTTGCGCCCACTCGAGATACTCGGCCTTGCCGGTGGCCTCGTATAGCGCCACGAAGCCTTGGAGCGCTGCGAAAGCGCCTTCCTTGTCCTCGCAACTGGCGTCGAGCGTGCCGCCCCAATACGGCTCGCGCATGGACCGATGCCGCTCGGCGTACACGCGCCCGGCCTTCTCGGCGGCTTCGAGGAACCGCGCCTCGTCGAACAGGCGCCCGCCGGCACACAGCGGCGCGATGAAGAAACCTTGATCGGTCGATTTCGGCCGCCAATCATCCGCGAGAATCCGTTCGGCATGGAAGGCACACGCCTTGCGCAGGAAGGCCTCCCACGCGCCGGTATCGCGGCCGGCGGCGCGTCCGACACGGATGGCGTTGGCCACGTTCAGCATGGCCTGGCCCTGCGAGAGCGGCTCGTCGTGGCTCCACGCACCGGAATCGCAGTCATACCACGTGCGGAACCCGCCCTCGTAGAACGCCGCGTTCGACAAGAAGTCCAGCGACTTCTGGGCCATGGGCAACGCCTCGGCATCGCCGAGATCCTCGGCGAGAACCTGTAGCGCATAACCGGGCGCGGCGGCTTGGCCGCACCAGCCCAGAACGAAGATCGGCCGATCGGGGAACTTCCGAAAACCCGCCGCCGTATCGGTCTCGAGCCACCGCGTCTTCGCGTAGCGATACTTGGCGCGGATGATCTCGGCGAAAGACGGCAGGCCGGCGAGCTCGTACGGCGAGAAGATCTTCATCGAGGCGCCCACCGCCCGCTGGAATGCCGATCCCTCGCGCGCAACGGGATAGGCGTCAAGAAAGAAGGTCTTCTCGATGATCGTTCCCGGCGGCACGTCGAGATAGGCGTCGCCGTACGGCAGAAAACCCGGTTGAAGCGCTTTGATCACACTACGCCGGCCATTCGACGCGCACGGCCCGGACATCAGCACGAGCTCGGTAGCATCCTCGCGCGCGGCTACGCCCAACGACCACCACTGGTCGCGGAGATGCGCACACGGCGTCGGCGACGGCAGCGAATGCAACGCCGCGCCACGAAATTTGTCGGCCTGCGCCCACTCAAAACACGCGAAGGGCATCGGAAACCGGTGCTCCTCGAACAGGCACTCCTCGCCCGGCGCTCCGGTGTAAACCGGCGTCTTACTGCTCCGCGCGCCGGACGGATTCCCGTAGTACAGCACGCCCGGCATCACGACACGCGGGCCGGTGCCGGGCGCGACAAACCGCACGGAGAGCGTGGCGCGCTCCGCCGTCTTCTCGCCTTCCCAAACGAAGCGGCGCGTGCACCGGACGACGCCGCCCTCGACGCGGTACGCATCGGAGAGGCGCCACGGGCCTGACGGCGTCTCGACGGTACCGCGCAGGATCGTCCACTCGCCCACCTCCTCGATTTCGGCAGGGCCTGCGTGAATCCAATCGGCCGGCCAGCCGTCGCGCCAATCCGTGGCGACAGACCACAGGCCTTCCTCGGGCGATGCCAGCAAGACCTCATCGCCGGCGATCAACCTAACCGCCCAGGAATCCCCCACGCGCTCGACCTTGAACTCGGCAGCGGTCGGCTCGTCGGCAACGGCAGTCGAATTCATGGCGACCACTCCTACCAGCAGGCACAAGGCAGCCTGTGCCACACAGCAGCCTGGCGCTCTCACGGCTTCTTCTCCTCGACATGCCTCTGGAACATGACCTTGGCCTCGTCCCAGAACCCGGGCGCTTGAGCGTGCTTCATCAAGGGATTGTTCAGGATGCGTTTCGGGCCACGCAGGCAATTGTAGGCCGTGTACACCGACGTCGGCCGGCACGTGTCATCGATGAATCCGACGGTGAACAGGGCCTCGGCCTCGGTACGGCGGGCGAAGTTGACCGCGTCGAAATAGCGCGAAACCTCGAGGATTTTCGGATCGGGCTTGCCGTCGGCATCGCGCGGCACCAGCCCCGGCCAACCGTTGATGTGGCCGGTGTGATCGCACATGGCCGGCACGTTGGCCGCGAAGGCTGTCACACGCATGTCGAGCCCGGCCGCGACGATGGCCTGGCCGCCACCTTGGCTGCTGCCGATGACGAACAGATCCGCGCCGTTCCACTCGGGCTGCGCCGTGAGGAAATCCATGGCCCGCATGAGCCGCAGGTACATACCGAGGAAGTAGCAGGCCTCGCGATCCTCGCGGCCCCGCTGCCGGTAATCGCTGAGCGCGCCCTTGTCAAGCTCGGAATAGAACTCGGCCGGCTTGCCGTTCGGTATGCCGTGCGCATTGATGTCGAGCGCCAACATACCGAGGACCGCGTAGTCTGCGTGCAACTCCGAGCTGCGGACACCGGCGCCGTGGACGAAAAGGATCGCCGGAAGGCTCTTAGGCGCCGCACCGACCGGCCGCGCGAAATAACCGGACACCGGCGCGCCGCCCAGGCAATCCGCCTGCAAATCGAAACACGCGACGCCGTCCTCGGGCGACTCGATCGGCACCAGCACCGGATTCATCGGCACGGCATCGAGCGCCGCCCGCTTCGCCGCCCAGAACGCATCGAAATCCTCCGGGGCGTCCATTCCGGCCTTGATCTCGAGCGGATCGTATCCGGCTGCCGCCATCGTGTTATACGTCTTGCCGTCCGGCCCCTTGAACGCGACGACACACCGCAGGAAGCCAGGATGATCGAGTTGGCCCGAGATGGACGCGCGCCCTTCCGCCACGGCCACGGTCGCGCGCTCGATGAGATCTTCGCCATCGTTCGAGAGCACACACTCGACCTGGCCCTCGGCCGCCGGCGAATCGCCCACCTTCAGCGCAACGTCAAACCGGGCCGTCTCGCCGACGTGGTAGAGCGCCTCCGGCCGGTCCGTAACCGCGCTCAACTGCACCGCGTCCTGCGCATAGAGCAGGGCCGAGAACACCAGGGCGAAAAAGACAACGGAGGTGCGCAAACGCTTGGACATGGTTCACTCCTTACGTTGAGGTCCGCGTAAAACGGTTACTTGGACTCCGTATCCTTGACGACACCGACAAACACGACCTTGAGACCTCGGCGGTCATTGACCACGCACGTCCCCGGTTCGAGGTAGGCGACGTCCTGCAACTCGAAGGCCGCCTCGCCCGCCTCGATCGTCTTGCTGTCGAAATCCGGCGCGATGAGGTAGAACGCGCGTCCGTGCGAGTTCACGACGAACTTGCCGACATCAGGCAGATAGTCGAGGCCCTGGATACCGTACGGGCACTTGAAGTCGATGGTGTACGCAGCCACGCGTTTGAAGGATTCGTCGAACTCGACGATGAAATCCTGGTGATCGTTGTCGAAGTACGACTCGGCCACGTAGAAATGGCCGTTGTAGTACGCAATGGCACCGGCGCACACGCCGAAGAACTCGCCGATGTCGTGCTCCGCCACCTTCTCCAGCGTCTCGGCGTCGTACACAAGCACCCGGTGAACCTTGGTGCCCTCCTTGCAGCATTCCGACGCCGCCGCGTACACCTTGCCATCGTGACAGGCGATCCCGCCGTGGTGCAGCGTCAACTTGCCGCTCCGGGCGATCAACCGACCCTCAATATCGTATTTAACGAGCTCGTACGTCGACTGGACAAACACGTGCGTGCCGTCCGTCGCGATCCCTTGTTGGACACCGGTCGATACCGCGAAACTACGCCCAACGACCAGCTTCAACGGCCTCGCCGCATCCTCCGCGCACGCACACGCGGCCAACGCCACCAGACACAGCCCTCCCGTGGAAACGAAGTGAGGCCCCATTGGCGTTCCTCCTCTACTCGAGCTCCTTGATCCGCAGGTTCCGGAACCACAGAACGCTTCCGTGGCCGCAGAACCCGAGCCGGCCCGTATCCCGCTTGAGACCCGGATGATCCTTGTGATCCATCGGCCCGTCCGCCGTGGCCTCTTCGAGGTCGGCATCGACAATCGTCGTTCCGTTCAGATTCACGGTGATATGCCGGCCCTGCGCGATGACCTCCTGGTAGTTCCACTCGCCCACTGGTTTCAAGAAGCCGCGTTTCGCCGGCACAATGCCGTATACGGAACCGTGGTATTGGTACGGCTGAAGCTCTCGATACTGCTCGGCCGTGTTATCCAGAATCTGGAGTTCCATACCATCGTACGCGGCATGGGCCGGCATGGGCACGCGCACGGCCAGGCCGTTGTTCGCGCCCGGCGTCAAGAGAAACTCGAACCGCAGGATGAAGTTGGCGTAGTCCTTATCGGTGTACAGGTTTCCACCGGGCTTACACGCGAGCAGGCCATCCTCGGCAACGTAGCCCGTCGTATCGCCCTCCCAGCCGGTGAGGTCCGTGCCGTTGAACAGCGGCGTGAAGCCCGTATCATCCGGCGCGGCCAGCGGCGGCGGAAACACCGGCGTCAACTCGCCGTACACCTGCAACTCGACGACGTGCACCGCCTCGTTGATGCTGTTTTTGAGCACGTTAAGGCGGACGTACCGAGCGTCCACGACCGCGAAGGTGTGCAACACGCCCTCGGCCGAGGCGTCTACGCCGTTCTGACTCATATCGGCCGCCAATGTCCAGTTCTCGCCATCGGTCGAGGTCTCGACGGTGTACTGATAGTACCGGCCGTCGCCCCAGTAGAAGATGGGGCGGACGCGGTTGATGCGCACGTTCTCGCCAAGATCTACCTGGAGCCACGATGGCCACGACGCGCCGAACCAGGCGCTTTCCTGCGAGATGGTACCGTCCACGGCCTGTTCCGGCGCGTGATCGCCTTGCTGCTCGACCGATGTCGCCACGGCCTTGCCGAGGGCGAGATTGAATTCGGCCGGAATGCCAAGAACCGTCAAGTGGGCTTGGATCTTGGCGCGCGTGTCGGCATCGGCGGCCACGGCGAGCGCTTTGTTGAGCGCCTCGAACACGCCCGCCCCGCGAAGGCCCGCGTCCTTGTCATCGCGCGGACACGCAATGGCCACGGCGGCGCTAACCGCCTCGCTTCTGAGCGCCTCGTTGTCCAAGAACGACGCCACAAGCGCCAGCGACGCGTCGGTACGCACATCGGCCAGACCGCCGAGGGCGATCTTCTGCTCGTCGGGGCGACGCGCCGTGTCAAGAGCGGCCTTGTACGCCGCGACGTTATCCGGCGCCGAAGCGGCCAACCGCAGATAGCCGCGAATCGCAATCACATGAAGCTTGAGATCCTCCGTCGCGTTCGCCACGTCGAGCAACGCTGGCGACGCGTCAACCGTGGGCCATTCCGACAATGCGCGAACCGCCGCGGCGCGCACGGACTCATCGGCACTCTTGGTATCGGCTACCACGGCGTCGAGTGCCGCCGCGCCACCAAGACCAGGCAACACCGCCAACAGCCGCGCCCGCGCCTCGCCCGAAGCGTTCGCCTGCGCCGCCAACACGACCGCCGCGCGCTGTTCGGCCGGCTCGACGCTCCCGGCTACCGCGACAATGGCCTCACGCAACGCAACGCATTCACCATCGCTTTGGGCCGCTACCAGGAGATCGATCAAACGCTGCTGATCCTCGGCACCGGCCACACTCTTCAGCGCCTTGGCCGCGGCCACGCGCACGCTCTCATCGGCGTCGACGGCCTGCGCGAAAACGGCCTCTTTCTGCGACGTGGCGGCACGGATCGCCAGGACTTCGAGCAAGGCCTTGCGGCCGGGCGCCGGCGTAGCGGCCAACGCGGCGCCGACGAGAGCGGCGAACTCGTCGCCACCGATCCGGAGCAGCGCCGCACGAATCGCCGCGACCTCGGTATCCTCCTGATACGCCTTGATGCCGTCGAGCAACGCCGGTACCGCTTCGATCTCGCCGAGGAGAGCAGCCGCGTCGATAGCAGCTAGGTGAACCGCCGCATCGGAATCCTTCACGGAATCGAGCAGGAAGGGCAACGCCGTGGCATCGCCACGGAGGCCAAGCATCGCCACGATCTCGCCGCGCACCGGCGCCGGCGCTTGGGCAGCCTTCTCGACCCACTTCGCCGTAGCCGGCGCGCCTGGAATCCGCGCCGCCCACTCGAGCGCGCCGTAGCGAACCGCCCGATAATCGCTGTCCAGCGCCGCCAAGAGATCGGCCAGCGCCGCCTCGCCAAGGGCGTCCACCAGCAAGCTTAGCGCATCCACCTGCACGTTGGGCTCGTCGATGCGCGCCGCCATGATCTCGCGGCAAATCTTCTCGCACGCCGCCGCATCGCCGTTCTCCGCCAACCGCCGCGCGAACCGCAGATACAACGCTGTCGCTTTCGATCGCGCGTAGGGGGTCTCCGCCCCGGCCGCCGTGGCCAGCGCCTCGGCGCCCAGCGGATCGGCTATCTCCGCCAGCGCGTACAACGCCGTCCAACGGGTGTTCCAATCCTCGGAGGCCGCGTCGACGACGATCTTCGCGGCCGCCACAGCGCAACGCAGCTCGCCAAGGGCCTTGATAATCGTCGCGCGGCGCGCGCCCGTCGCGCCATCGAGCGCACCGAGGAGGGCGGCCGTGGCCTCGGGCCCGCCGATGGCCGTAAGCGCCTGCGTGGCGGGCTCGCACAGCCGATCATCGCCAAGGTATGCCGCCAGGGGCGCGACCGACGCTGCCGTGCCGGCCAAACCGAGTTGCCTCATCAAGAACGCCTTGACCTCGGCATCCTGCGCGGCATCGAGGCCCGCGAGGAATGCGCCTTCAACCATCGTACGCGCGTCACCGCGCGATCCGAGGGAAACATACTTGGCCAGCCCGCTCAAGGCATACCGCACGTTGACGTCATCGCCGCCGGGCGGCACGAGCATGGCACAAAGCTGCTTGACGGCATCCGGCCCCATGGCCACGAGTTCTGCGTTGACCATCTCGCCATCGGCCACGCTCTGGGCAGGCATTCTGGCCAAGAATTCTGTCACATCCGCGGCCATCGCGCTTGGCGCCAGGGCCACCGCGAGGAGAATCAAGCCGATCCACGTTACCTGTGTGCGTTTCATCTATCGTCACTCCTTAGTAAGACTCGGCGGCTAGACGTGCCAGGGCGCGCGCATCGGCTGGTCAATGAGCCGGTTGGCGCCTTCGTCATCGATGAATACCTGATTAACCGGATCGTAGCGCAGGTTGCGCCCGAGCCGGACGGCGATCTTGGCCAGGTTGACGATGGTTGTCGACCGATGGCCGTTGGCCTCATTGAGGGCGAACTTGGTTCGCGTCCGCACGGCCGTCGGGAAATCCGTTGCCTGCGGTTCCGGATCCGGGAACTGGGCAAGCTTCTTCTGGAAATCCGGAATGTCGGACGTGAAGCCGCGAAATAGCTTGCCGTCCGGACCTTCGATATACGGCGCGTTCTCATCCTTGCCTTCGCCATCGAGGATAATCTCGCAGCCATCCTCGTAGCGCAGCACGACGCGGCGCCACGTGCCGCACGCATCCGGATGCTGTTGCGGCGCGTCCACCTCGATCTCGACGGGACTCGTGTCATCCTTGCCAAGGAAGTACTGCACCGGATCGAGGTAGTGCATGCCCATGTCGCCCAGGCCGCCGCCATCGTAATCCCAATAGCCGCGAAACGTCGCGTGCGTGCGGTGCGGATGATACGGCTTGTACGGCGCCGGCCCGAGCCAGAAATCGTAGTCCAATTCCGGCGGCACCGGCTCCGGCGTCAGGTCCGTCTTACCCACCCAGTAGAACTTCCAGTCGAAGCCCGTGGTACCGCCCACGGTCACCTTCAGCGGCCAGCCGAGCATGCCGCTCTCGACCAGTTTCTTCACCGGCGCCACCGTCGTGCCAAGGCCGTAGAAGTCGCCCTGAAACCGGAACCACGTGTTGATCCGGAAGATGCGGCCATTGCGCTGCACCGCCTCGACCACCCTCTTGCCTTCGCCGATGGTGCGCGTCATGGGCTTCTCGCACCAGATATCCTTGCCGGCCTCGGCGGCGGCAATCGAGATGAGGGCGTGCCAGTGCGGCGGCGTCGGAACGTGAACAATGTCGATATCCGGCCGGTCGAGGACCTCGCGGAAATCCTTGTAGCCTTGGACTTCTTTGTCCACCATGTCGAGGGCCTGCTTCAGGTGGCCTTCATCCACGTCGCATACGGCGAGTAGCCGCGCGCCCGGATAGCCGAGATGGCCTCGGCCCATGCCACCGACGCCGATCACCGCCTTAGTGAGTTCCTCGCTGGGTGGCGTATGGCCTGCCCCGCCGAGGACAAAGCGTGGCACGATCGTAAACGCGCCGACAGAGGCCGACGCCTGCTTGAGAAAGGATCGTCGCGAAAGGGCATTCTTGTTCATGCGATACCTCACAATTGCTGGAGATTGGCTGCACGTACCGAGACACCGCGAGTCTCGGAACGGCACTGTACGCCCCAATTCCGCCCATTTTCAAGAGGATCGCGTTACGGCGGATGCGCCAGGCGCCATGTGGAGTGCGCAAGCTTGCTTGCGCTTTGGCTGTGAGTAGCACTCGCTCAGCGACGCACACCAGGTCCGCCAATGGGTGAGTCGCCATGTGGAGTGCGCAAGCTTGCTTGCGCTTTGACTACGAGTGGAGTTCGCTCCGCGAGGCGCGTCACATCCCCCGGCCAACGGGACAGCAAGCTGCCCCGAAGAAAGGCGGTAGCAAGCTACCGCAGTCCATATGGGCGCTTTGGTCTTGGGCAGCGCTCCTTTCCGTTGGGAAGGGAAGACTGGCAGAGGCAAGGCGCCATGTGGAGTGCGCAAGCTTGCTTGCGCTTTGACTGTGAGTAGCACTCGCTCAGCGACGCACACGAGGTCCGCCAATGGGTGAGTCGCCATGTGGAGTGCGCAAGCTTGCTTGCGCTTTGACTGTGAGTGGCGTTCGCTCCGCAAGGCACGCGTCACATCCCCCGGTCAACGAGGCAGCAAGCTGCCTCGAAGAAGAGCGGTAGCAAGCTACCGCAGTCCACATGCGTGGTATGACTTCGGGCGACGTTCCTTTCTCTTGGGAAGGGAAGATTGGCAGCGGCAAGGCGCCATGTGGAGTGCGCAAGCTTGCTTGCGCTCTGACTGTGAGTGGCGTTCGCTCCGCGAGGCGCGCGTCACATCCCCCGGCCAACAGGACAGCAAGCTGCCTCGAAGAAAAGCGGTAGCAAGCTACCGCAGTCCACATGGGCGCTTTGGTCTTGGGCAGCGCTCCTTTCCGTTGGCGAGTGGAAATTGGTACGGGCAAGTCGCCATGTGGAGTGCGCAAGCTCGCTTGCGCTTTGACTACGAGTGGAGTTCGCTCCGCGAGGCGCGCGTCACATCCCCCGGTCAACGAGGCAGCAAGCTGCCTCGAAGAAGAGCGGTAGCAAGCTACCGCAGTCCACATGCGTGGTATGACTTCGGGCGACGTTCCTTTCTCTTGGGAAGGGAAGATTGGCAGCGGCAAGGCGCCATGTGGAGTGCGCAAGCTTGCTTGCGCTCTGACTTCGACTGCGTTTGTGTCTCCGGCTGTGCTATGCTATGGACCGTTGTCGGTTTCGGGTCAATAGCCAAGGCGGCGCTAGTGACTTCCTACGACCCAACGGAGGCATGATGTTGACAGGCCGTGTGACTCAATGGGCACACAGCCCCAGCCATCTATTCGAGCCGGGTTCGGCATACATCGCCACGGCCGGAACGTACGGCAAAAAGCACATTCTGAACTCGCCTGAGCGAAAGACCTTGGTGTTGTCTGCCCTATTCGAGCAGGCGCAGGCTTTCGGTTGGTTGCTTGAGGCCTGGGCGGTGCTGTCCAACCATTACCACTTCGTCGCCCATGCGCCCGACGACGCCGATACCCTAAAACGCATGATCCAGGCCTTGCATTCGACCACAGCGCGCGTCCTCAACGCTGAGGACAACGCGCCCGGAAGAACCGTATGGTTCCAGTACCGAGACACGTGCCTCACGAATCAGAAAAGCTACTTGGCCCGGCTTCACTATGTCCACACCAATCCCGCCAAACACGGCGTTGTCGCTGCGGCTGAGAACTATCCGTGGTGCTCGATGAGCTGGTTTCAGCGAGAAGCAAAGCCGGCTTTCTGCCGGACCGTGTTGTCCTTCAAGTGCGATAGAGTCTCGGTATACGACGATTTCTGAGGCCGAGATACTTGCCGTGGTGGCGGGCCGGATACTTCGTGCAGACGTTCGCCCAGGGCGTGACGGTATATCCCGACGGGAAGCCCCTCTCAATCAGGACTAGTTACAATGTGGAGTGCGCAAGCGTGCTTGCGCTTTGACTACGAGTGCAGTTCGCTCCGCGAGGCGCGCGCTGGCTCCCCGGAATGGCGGGACAGCAAGTTGCCTCGAAGAAGAGCGGTAGCAAGCTACCGCAGTCCACATAGCTTCTGTGTCTCGGACGAGATCTTCCCTCCGGCGGTCCCTTTCCTGGGCACGGTCAGCGCCGTTGGTGGCCGCTCCGTGCACGTAGAAGGGGGACTCGCTCTCGGATTGCTCTCCCGAGCGGGAATGCGGCGGATGGTTCTGCCTGCACGCGGCAACAAGTCCTCAGGCACAGGGGCTTTTCCCACTCACTATTACTGTGATATGATTTCAAACACAATTGTGTTCCCGTGTGCTCAGCTCGTTCTCCGGAGGGGGCAACGCAAACAAGGAATCGGCCATGGCTGAAAAGAGACTCCTTGATCACGTATGGATTCCCAAGGACGAATACCGGCAGGGAGGCGGAGGGTGGGATGACATCCCTTTCCTCGAGCCCCTGGCCAAGGTCAATATCTTTGTCGGGCCAAACAACTCCGGAAAGAGCCGGATGCTGCGCAGGTTGTTCTGGTGCGATGTGCACGGAATCGATACTGCGCGACTTACCAGTCCCCAGTTGAATTCACAGCGGCAGGAACAGGCATCGGGATTCCGGGGACTGGGCGAGTCCTACGGAGAGATGCGAAACAAGATCCCAGGCCTGCAACCGATGGAGATCAAACCATTTCCCGGCACGAGGCATTCACTTGAAGTCGCTCAGTATGCCGATGCGCTACGGAAAGTCCTTGTCCAAGACGTTCGCTGCAAAGTTTCGAAGCAGCTGGCCGCACGTGCTGCGAAGGAGCTTTCCTTTCTAGACGACTTCCTGCCGCTAATCTTGGACAAGACCGAACCGCCCAAGGCGATCTACGTGCCTACTCTACGAGGTCTTCGCCCGCCATGTCATAGCGCAAGTGAGGATGAGGATTCCTATTACGCGCGGACTCGTGACGACTACTTCATCTTTGACGTGGACAAGAGAGGAGAGGCCGAATCGAAGCTGAAGGGCGCGAAGAGGATCTTTACCGGCCTCGGACTCTATGAATCGGTACGGAAGAATCTGCTTGGCCGCAGGGAGGAACGCGACTCGATACGCGCTTACGAGGAGTTCCTAAGCCGTGAGCTGTTCGGAGGCAAGACCGTGACGCTTACGCCAGAGAAGGACAAGGATGTCCTGCTCTTCGAAATCGATCACGAGGAGCGTTCAGCGTTTGACCTCGGTGACGGCATCCAGCAACTCGTGATCATGACCTATCCGGCCTTCATGGACCGAAATCAGAGGATGCTGCTGTTCATTGAGGAGCCCGAACTCTACCTGCATCCCGGCATGCAGCGGCGGCTCCTGGAAATCTTCTTGAAGTCAAAGGATTTTGCCCGATGTCAGGTTTTCATGGCGACACACTCGAACCACCTCCTGGACATGACGGTCGACCTCTCGGAGGAAGATGTGTCCGTGTTCCGGTTCAGCAAGACCTACGAGGACTCGGACGACGGCAAGAAAGTGCCCCGCTTCGAGATCACGCACATGGGCGCAAACAGTACGGGAGAACGAAGTCTGCTCGACGATCTTGGCGTGCGGAACTCCTCCGTTTTCTTGACGAACTGCACAATCTGGATGGAGGGCATCAGCGACCGCATCTACCTTCGCAAGTATCTTGAGCTCTACCAGGATGAACTGGAGAAGCAGCATCAGCAGGCGGAGGAGAAGGACAAAGTAACGCCGAAGCCCCCGCGATTTCGAGAAGACATCCACTTCTCCTTGGCCGAGTATGGCGGCGCCAACTTGACCCACTGGGCATTCACGCCGAAGAGTGGAGATAGCTCGGACGGTTCTGGCGCTGTACATGCTACTCGCTTGTGCGGATCGGCCTTGGTCATTGCTGATTGCGACGAACACAAGAACGAGAAACACGAAGGACTGGAGTCGGAACTCGGTGAGAACTACTACTGCATCGGGGGCCGTGAGATCGAGAACCTGCTGCATCCCGAAATCCTTGTTGAGGTCGTGAAAACGTACAAAGTTGAGGTGGTGAAAGCACTTCCCGAACACAATGACTATATCAACGAGACCATTGGCACCTTTATCGAGGACAAGCTCATTGTGGGCAAGCCCAAGCAACGCTTTGCCTCCAAATCAAAAGCCTTGGAGAAACCGAAGGGCGAGTTCGCGCGGAGAGCCTGTGCGCTAATGGACTCGCCGGATCAGATGTCCGACGCCGCCAGGAAGCTTGCGAAGAAGGTGTACAACTTCATCCTGGAGCACAATCCTACCGAAACCGCCATATGAACGGAACAAGATCCGAATCTAGGCCCGAGGGCCTGCGTGCAGTGGCGTGGGGGCCACCATCAACGGTTGGTCAACGGGCAAGGCGCCATGTGGAGTGCGCAAGCTTGCTTGCGCTTTGACTGTGAGTAGCACTCGCTCAGCGACGCACGCGTCACATCCCCCGGCCAACAGGGCAGCAAGCTACCTCGAAGAGGAGCGGTAGCAAGCTACCGCAGTCCACATGGGTCCGCCTCTTGCCCGAGGCACTTTCTCTGATCCCGAGACACCAACGCCACTGCGCGCGCTAAGGGCCACACGCCTCCGCTACTTCGCTGGTTTCTCCGGAGCCGACGCAGGTGCGTCCTTTCGCCGGAAGGCTCCGATGGCCTCTTTGACGAGCAGCGCGGCGAGAATGAGCAGGACGACGGCGACCACCGCCACCGGATAACTGTGCGTCTCGCCTTGCGTATTGGCCTGAATCAGCAGGACCAACGCGGCGATGGTCGTGACAAACATGAACACCATCGGCACCAGCAGGAAGGTGGCTTTCTTCTTGAGGCCTTTGGTCACCCATACGGCCAAGCCGAGTAGTGCGAGAGCCGCCACGAGCTGGTTCGCGGATCCGAACAGCGGCCAGATGATCTTCCACGTCGGCACGTCGCCGCTCCGGATGTAGAGCAGCGCCAACGCGCCCGCCACACCGATAGCCGTGGCCGAGTAACGGTCAAGCTTCGAGTTCGAGAGCTCCTGCAACTGATAGCGAGACAGGCGTGTCGCCGTATCGAGCGTCGTCAGCAGGAACGAGTTGATGGCCAAGAGGCCGAGCGACATGCCTACCTTGTGGTCAATACCGAGCAGCTCGGCAAATCGCCCAAATCCCGCGCCGAACGTAGCCACGGGCCCACCCTCGAGAATCTTGCCGGACATCATGATCGTGCCGAGGGCAATCACGGCGAGCAGGCCCTCGATGAGCATCGAGCCGTAGCCCACCAGGACGGCATCCGTCTCCTTCTTGAGCTGTTTTGACGTGGTGCCGCTGGCCACCATCGAGTGGAACCCGGAGATGGCGCCGCAGGCGATCGTGACGAACAGCATCGGCCACAGGTACTGGCCGGCGCCGCCGTTGAAGGCCGTGAAGGTCGGCAGGTTCATCGCGAACCGACCACCGCCAAACAACATGCCGATACCGCCGATGATGAGCGAGAAATACAGTAGGTACGAGGCCAGGTAATCGCGCGGCTGAAGCAGCAGCCACACCGGCAGCACCGAGGCAACGAAGATGTAGCCGGTCAGGATGAGCCGCCACGTATTCACATCGAGGTTGAACACGCTTTGCACCCATTCTGCGGCGCTTCCGTACCAGACGGCCCCCAACACGATGGGCAGCATGACGATCGTCATCACCCACAATGGCACCCGGAGCCGGTATATGGCCACGCCAAACACCACCGCCATCGCCATGTACAGCACGCCCGAAAAGGCCACGGCCGGATCCTTCGCCAGCGTCCCCGCCGACAGCTCGAGAAACACCGCCACCACCAACACCAAGGTCAGCCACGTGAACGAAAGATACAGCACCTTCGCGCGCCCGCCGATCCAGCGACGTACCACCTCGCCCATCGACTTACCTTCGTGCCGGATCGAGCCGACTATCGTACCCATATCGTGCGGCCCGCCGAAAAACACCGAACCGATGAGGCACCACAAGAACGCCGGTAGCCAGCCGAAAAGGGCCGCCGCCGCGATAGGACCCACGATCGGCCCGGCCCCCGCAATCGAGGCGAAATGGTGGCCCACCAAGACCGCGGGATGCGCCGGACAGTAGTCCACGCCGTCGAATAACTCCTCGGAAGGCACTTTACGCGTGTTGTCCAGGCCGTACAGCTTGCTCATGAACCGGCCATAGAAGATATAGCCCAGCGTGAACACAACGGCGGCGATCAGAAACAATGTAGCGTACATCTCACTACCTCCCCGCGTCTGGGTGCGCGTTCCTCCACCCCTGGTCGATCAAGGGCGCCAGGTCGCGAAGCCTACGCGATTTCGCGTTGCCGATGGCGTATTGATGGACCTCGATGTATCCCTTCAGCCCCAGCAGGAAAGACCGCTTCCTTACAGGGCGCTCGACCTTGTCCACAACAAAGACAAACCGATGCAACATCACGTCCGGCAACGGCCGCCGCGTTCGGAATACCCCATCCATGTCGGCCGCACCGTCATGGCGCCACACAATGTAGTCGTCGGCGTAATACCGGGCAACCTCACCCAGCAGGCCGCCCTTCGAGAACGTGACACGCCGCTTCACGCCCGCCAGGGCATCCTCGGCCCACGGCTGGAATCCCCAGTGCTCGAACAGGCTCATGGCCCGCGCCAATTCAGAGTAATCACTCACTGCTTCGAACATTATACTCCCTGCCGCCTCGGCTTCAAGCGCGTATTCCTTCGCCGGCCCCGACGTGGTACAGTGTTCTCAGCGGTCATCCGCACGCGTTCACCAGCAGGAGGAACGACCCAATGCATCTCTTCGCGAGACTAATCTGCTGCTTCGCAGCGGCCCAGGCCCTCGAAGCCCCAGTGGCCGACGCGCCCGAGGCGGTGTTGGTACTCGAACCAAGCAAAGAAGCGCCAAGGAACTCGGAGGGCGACTTCATTCGCCTCAAGGACGGCCGCCTCATGCTCGTCTACACGCACTTCACCGGCGGCGGTTCCGACCACGCCACCGCGCACCTCGCCGCCCGATTCTCGAGCGACGGCGGGCAAACATGGACGGCCGAGGACGAGCTGGTCGTCTCGAACGAAGGAACATGCAACGTCATGTCCGTATCGCTGCTGCGGCTGGATCGCGGCGATATCGCCCTCGTCTACCTCAGGAAGAACTCGGACGAAGACTGTATTCCGTACCTGCGCGTCTCGACGGACGAGGCTGCCACGTGGTCCGAGCCGGTGCGCTGCATCCCGCGCGACGGCTACTTCGTGGTCAACAACGACCGCGTCATCCAGCTCGATACCGGACGCCTCGTCATTCCCGCCGCACTCCACGGACTGCCCGGTAAGGGCTTCGTACGCCGAGGCATCGCCATGTGTTTCCTATCCGACGACGGCGGGAATACCTGGCGTCAAAGCGTCACCGAACTCGAGGCGCCTGAGAAGAGCGCCTCCGGCCTGCAGGAACCCGGCGTCGTGGCCCTCAAGGATGGGCAACTCATGATGCTCTGCCGCACGGACCAAGGGTGCCAGATGCGCGCTTACTCGAAGGATGGCGGCGAGACCTGGAGTCCGCCCGAGCTGACCGATATCCTATCGCCCGTTTCGCCCGCCAGCGTCGAGCGTATTCCAAGCACCGGCGACCTGCTCATCGTCTGGAATGATCACTCGGCCATCTCGCCCGAACTCGCAGGCAAGCGCACGCCACTGACGGTCGCCGTCTCCGGAGATGAGGGATCCACATGGAAACACGTCAAGACCATCGAAGACCGCCCCGACGGCTGGTACTGCTACACGGCCATTGAGTTCGTGGACGATCACATCGTGCTGGCCTACTGCGCTGGCGACAAAGTCGTAGGCGGCTTGAATCGACTCAAGATCACGCGGTTCGGCGTCCGGTGGCTATACGAGTAGGAGAGCCGAAGTCGCCGCCGACCATGCCCCCTCGGCCGAGGTGGTTGCATTGCAGCGATCTCGACACGCGTGCTAGTCTTTAGCCGGAACGATCCTGAAACTCGGATGGAGGACCTTCTGTGAGCGAAAACGCTGAATTCCTGCCGTGGATGCGCGCGCATGTGCCCCAGGTCAGACAAGCCTGGAGGACCGATCGCGTCAAGATCCTCCTGTTCACCCTCCTGTGCGGCTTGGTCGGTTTCTATGCCGGCAACACCATCATGAAGACCACCCGCTCCACCGTGCAGCTCGTGGTCGCGCCCATGCCCGCCCAGGGCGGTTCCGAGTTCCTCCAGATCGCGCCCAAAATGGACATCACCTCCGTCTCGCTGCTCTGCAAGAGCGACGAAGTGCTCCAACGCACGCTCGACAAGGTCGAGGCCTCCGGCAAACTCACCAGACCAATCAAGAGCATCCGCGTCTTGGAGAAAGCGCTCGCCCACCGCATCACAGTGGCCAACGAGACGCCCATGGAGAAGACCTACTCCGACATCCTCGAACTCTCCGCCAAATCGAAGATTCCCGAGGACGCCGCCTTGATCGTGAACGCCTGGGCCGAGGAGATTATCGCCGCCGTCGATCGATACGAGGACGGTATGGAAGGCCCCCTCCTCGAAATCCTCTCTCGGAACTACGAAGATGCCCTCGCCACCCTGTCGATCGCCGAGAAGGAACGCGAGGACTGGTTGATCAAGAACAACATGGAACTGGTGGAGAACCATCGGCGAACCGTTTCCGAGCTTGTTATGAAGCACATTGTGGAACTCACGGACACCGAGACCCAGTTACGCAACGAGCAGGCAAGACTCGACGGGCTCAAACGCGCCATCCAGAACGTGGACTCGAAAGTGAGCCTGAGTTGGCGCCTGCCCGATCCCGAGATCCTGACAGCCATCGAGGCCAAGCTGGGCATCGAGATTAGCCCGCTGGTGGCAGACAAGGATGACGAGCCCGAGACGCAGGAGACACCCTCCGAGGCCGAAGTCAAGCCGGACGTCGTATCGAGTAGTGATGTACCAACCCTCGATGACATCATTGCCCAAAGCCAGTCCGAGCCGGCGCCGGACGGTTCGGCCGTGGTCACACACGAGATGCTCAACTCGCCCTATTGGGAGGCCTATGGCCAGTTGCTCATCGGGGAACCCCTCGTGGCGGGACTCGAGGCCCGTAAGACCTACCTCGAACAACTCAAGGCAAGTCACCTCGCCGAACTGGACGAACTCAATGCCGACCTCATGCGTATGCAAACCGAGAAGGAACGCATGGAGCGCCAATACAAACTCGTCCTCGAAGTGCACGACATGCTCTATCCACGCAAGAAGTGGCTCGAAGTCGCCAACGATGTGGACTATCACACCCTCCAACTGCTTTCGCAGGGTACCGTTTGGCCGCGCACCTACCTCTGGGGGGCCGCCGGCGCAGGTTTCTCCGCCCTATTCGGCTTCTTCGCTGCCGCATGCCTGTCCTTGCTCGGGCGTCTCGTCATCGGCCCCGTGCTCAAGAGTGAGCCGTGAGCGACGCAACACCCGAGATCCGATCCGCCTGCCCCCCGCCCCCCGCTCTCGTCGGCGCCCTGCTGGTGGGCCTCATCGGATCCCTGGGGGCGCTCGTGTCTGCCGGCGTCATCCTTGGCATGGGAACCCATCCCGGCTGGTTGTTCCTCACCCCCCTAATCCCCTTGGGGCTTGCCGCCCTGGCCGTCATGCTGGCTCATGTCGAGGCCGGCCTGTGCCTAATCGCCTTCGCCATCTGTCCGCTCGGCGTTGTCCAGCGCGAAATCGTCGGCGTCACCGTCGGTCTTCCCGAGGTCCTCATCCTCCTGGTGTTTGCTAAGGAGGCATTCTTCTTCCTCCTCCGCCGCGAGAGATTCCCGGCTGCGTTTCCCTGGCCGTGCATCCTCGCCTATGCCGCCGTGGCCCTGCTCGGCATGCACACGGGCTGGAAACACGGACACAACCCCATCGCCATCCTCCAGGATTGCCGCCAGTTCACCGAATTCATCATGGTGTACATTCTGGTCATCCACCGCGTACGAAGCCGGCGACTCATGCGGCGCATTCTGCTCTGCTACGTCCTCGGCGGGACTATCCTCGCGGCGCACGGCATCCTCGAGCGATTCACCAACATCGGCGTGCCCCTTAACCAAGTGCTCAGCGACGCCGTCTATCACGGCGGCACGCGAAGCGGCTCGTTTTACGGCGCGACGCCCCTGGGCGGCCTCTTGGTGTTGACGGTGTGCTCGATCATTGCGCTGGTATTGTCGACACGCTCCTTCGTCGCCAGAATATGGCTGGCCGCGGCCGGTGTCGTCTGCGTAGCGGCCATCGTTTTCACGAATACCCGCGCGTCCTGGGTCGCCCTGCTGTTCGCCCTCGTGTTCGTCTTCCTGAGCATTCGCCGAAGCGTACTCCTCGTATCCGGCGTTATCATCGCCTCGATGCTATTCAGCATGACCCTCGGGCCGCTGGTCGCCGTCCGCATGAAGAAGATCGAGTTCACCAAAGGCGAGCGCTCATTGCTCGAGCGCGTCGATTACTACACCGTGGCCTGGTACATCTTCCGCGACTATCCCCTTCGCGGCCTCGGTTGGGGCGCCCAATACACGCGGGCGTCCATCCTCCAGAACAAGCGCTACATTCCCCGCAGGCCCTATCGCGAGATTGAGCGGAACCTGTCCAACGAGGAGTCCACGGTCCACAGCGCGTACCTGCAACTACTCACGAAACTCGGCCTTGTCGGCCTTGCGGGTTTCCTCGTCATCATCATCCACTGGCTCGTGCAGGTCATGCGCGAACGCCGAATGTCCACACGTAAGGAGTTGGACCACAACCTGTTCATTGCGACGGCGGGCGGCGTGTTGGGCTATCTGCTCCACAGCTCGCTCGAGAACTTCTTCCAATGGCCCGTTATGGCCCAATCCTTCTGGCTGTTCCTGGGCCTGACCACACTCATGGCCCATCGCCTGCTGACCCAGCAGGGCCAACTCGAGGTCGACGCGCCGCAGCCGCCGGCAACCGTTCCGGCGGAGACCTAACCATGGACACCGCGCAGAAGAACCGCCCGCCGTTGCGCGTCGCGTGCTGCCACTATTCGGCGGACACCTGGGGCGGTTCGGATAAGGCGCTCTACGATTTCGCCACGCGATTGCCGCGCGATGCCTTCACGCCAATCCTCATCCTCAAGCGTGGCGATCCCATGGCCAAGGCGTACCGTGCGGCGGAAATCGAGGTCATCGAAATCCCCTTCGTGCCGCCGCGCCGCGCCCTCGAGTGGGGCAAGCTCGCCCGCTTCGCCCTGGGATTCTGGCCATCCACTTTCCGTGTTGCATGGACCCTCCGCCGAATCCGGGCCGATGTCGTGCACGTGAACACCCTGTTCAACCTCCAAGGTGCCATTGGTGCGCGGCTGGCCGGCCGGCCGCTGGTGTGGCACGTCCGCGAGATTGTGCCCGACTCCCGTATGGCGCAACTCATGCTGGCTCTCGTACCCCACTTGGCCACGCGCGCCGTGGCCATCTCGTCGGCCGTGCGTGACACCTTGGCGCGCTGTGGCGACCGATTGCGCGTCGTGTTTGACGGAATCGACCTCGCGCCCTTCGAGAGCTCGAGCGGTGCCCGCCGACGCATCCGCGCCGAGCTGGGCATCGTCGAGACCGAACCGCTCGTCGCCACCATTGGCCGTATCGAGCCATGGAAAGGCCAACACGTGTTCGTGGAGGCTGCCCCCGCCATCCTCGCACAGTTCCCCTCCGCACGCTTCCTCGTCGTCGGCACCCCCGCCGTCAACAAGCCCCAGTACTATCACGATCTGCGCGCACGCTGTCGGGAACTCGCCATCGAGGAGCGCTTTGTCTTCACCGGCGTCCGCCACGATGTGCCGAAGCTTCTGGCAGCTTCGGATGTCCTTGTCCTGCCTAGTGTTACCCCCGAACCGTTCGGCCTGACCGTCATCGAGGCCATGGCTGCGGCACGTCCCGTGGTCGCCACGGCCGCCGGCGGCCCCCTCGACACCGTCTTGGACGGAAAGACCGGCTTCCTGACCTCGCCCCACAGCGCGGACGCTCTAGCGCAAGCCGTGTGCCGCGTACTCGAGGCCCCCGAGCTCGCCCGCGACCTCGGCGTATCCGGCCGCGAACGCGCCCGCCAGCTCTTCTCCATCGAACGCGTCGCCCGCGAGATGGCCGACGTCCTCGCCGAGGCCGCCGGCTACCCGATTGGCGAGCATACATCGAGCCGATAGGTGTTGCGTGTTTGGTGGAATCCGGGGGCATCTGCTAGACTAAGGGCGGATTTCTTGGCAACCACGGGCTACAAAGGCTGATTTCTCATGGCCGTCGTTCGCACAGCCGGTGAAGAGCACGCGGTGCGTGTACTCTGTTTCTTGACGGACATGCTCGTTTTCGCATTCGCCCTCCATGTCTCAACGCTGAGCGTCATCGCCTTCGTTGAACCATCCCAGCTCCCCCTCATCATGCGCGACCGCCTGTCGTGCATGATCCTCTTCGGACTAGCCTCCATGATGGCAGGAACGTACAAATCCTTTCGCTTGACCGATCGGTTCGACGCCGTTTACTTCACCTTGCTCGCCTTGGCGGTGGCCTTGGTCGCCAAGTTGGCCCTCACCAAGCTCGTCGCCCACGAAGCATGGGTGCTCTCGAGACGGGAACTTGTGTTGGGCGCCGCAGTCGCCGCGCCGCTCTTGGCCATTTGGCGGTTCTGGGCAGCGGGCTTCCTGGCCACGCACTTCAAGTCCCTGCACCGCTACTACTTCGTGATCGGTGACGAGAACGAGGCGAAACGCATCGTCAAGGTGATCAACGAGGATTCCGCCGTCCGGGCCAAGGCCTGCCACATGTCGCTCGACTCGCTGAAGAAGCGTCATGCCATTCACGAGGGACGCCAAGGCAATCCCGAGCCGACATCGCACGAGGCAATCATCGCGCATACCGGCGTCAACCGAGACGAATTGTGCAACATCATCACCATGTGCGACCACTACTTCAGCCGGACGTTCTTGTATCCGAGCCAGCATGACGCCGTGGTCTTCCAGCATCACAACCTTCAACCCGTGGCGGGGATTCCCCTGATCCAGGTCGCCGGCCAGCAGCGCACGGCCTCCTATCCCTACCTCAAACGCCTGATGGACATTGTCTGCGCCGCGATAGGGCTCATCCTGAGCTCCCCGCTCCTCATCGTCACCGCCATCGCCGTCAAGCTCTCGTCGCCCGGCCCGGTGTTCTTCATCCAGGAGCGACTCGGCAAAGACGGCAGGCCCTTCCGGATGTACAAGTTCCGCTCCATGTACCACCAGGTCGACGAGGAGGCCGCTCCGGTCCGGGCCGAGCGCGAGGATCCGCGCGTTACCGCCGTGGGCCGGATCATCCGAAAGTACAAGATCGACGAATTTCCGCAGATGCTCAACGTGTTGCGAGGCGACATGAGTCTCGTCGGGCCACGGCCGTTGTGGGAGAGCTTCTTCGACGGCGATCCCAATGCCTCGTCGTGGCGCAACCGGCTCACGGTTCGCCCCGGACTCTCAGGCCTCTCGCACGTGCTCAGTTCCAGTCACTTCACTCCGGCCGACCTGCTGCGTTACGATCTGATGTACATCAAGAACCGATCGTTCCTCGCCGACCTTCGAATCCTGTTTGCCACCGTGCGCGTTGTCCTCAGCGGCAAGGGAGGCCAGTAGCGTGGATACGGCTAACGGAGAAGGACGCAAGATCCTCGCAGTATGGGGCATCCTCGTACTGGCGGGATTTGCCTTCGTCCTGTGGCTCAACGTCCCCATCTTGCGCCTGGCCGATTACGTGCGCTCGAAGGACTACAACACCTACCTCGCCGCGGCGGATCGCGCCATGAAGGTCGACGACATCACCACCGCTCTCCAGGAGGTCGATCGCGCCCTCGAATTGGCGCCCCCCAACGCCCACCTCCCCTACAAAGTCAAAGGCGATATCTACTGCCACTTCAAGAAATGGGAGGAGGCCGTCGCCGCCTACGAGAAGGCCATGGAACTCGGAAGCCCAAACGAGGGCGTCCGCCTCAACGCCGTTTGGGCCCTCGTCAGCCTCGAACGGTACCGCGAAGCCGTAGCCCTAGGCCAGAAAGCTGAGCGGGAGGGTGTAACCCATCCCGGCCTTATCCGGTCGATCGCCGAGGCCCATCGCCGCGCGGGCAACTACGAGGCGGCCATCCCCTACTACGAGCGCGCCGTCGAGGCCTATCCCGAGGATCTTTACCTCATGGATCAACTCCGCCAAGCCTACGCACGCGTCAAGAACGACGTGGGCGTCGCCACCATGCAGGCAAGGATCATGAGAGTTCAGGCAGACATGGAGGCCCAACAGGGGGAGACACCTTGACTGCCAGCCCAACGCCCCCATCCACCGACGCGTCCCCGGCCGGCGTATCTATCGTCCTCTTGATGAAGAACCACCGGCCCTACATGGCACGCGGCTTCGATATCATCGCCCATCAAGACTTCGACGCGCCCGTCGAGTTTATCTACATCGATTCCGGTTCCACCGACGGCACCATCGAGTTCATGCGCCAACGGGGCATCGAACCGCATATTATCCCTCCCCAGGACTTCCATCACGCCCGCACGCGCAACCTCGCCGCCTCCATGGCCCATCACGACATCCTCGTCATGCTCTCGGCCGACGCCACCCCCACCGGCACGCGCTGGCTGCACAACCTTACCCGGCACTTCGCCGATCCCACCGTCGCGGCCGTGTACGGCAAGCAGATCCCCCCAGAGGGCACAGGCCGGCTTCGCCAACGCACCATGGCCTGCCTCTATCCCGACGAACGCGACGTGCGCCGCATCCGCGCCGACGGTGTCATCCCCATGCGTTACGTTCGGTTTTCCGACGCCAACAGCGCCGTCCGGAAGTCCCTGTGGCAACGGTTTCCGTACTATGATCGGGCGCTCGTGGCCGAGGATCACGGCATGTGCTACCACGCCCTGAAGGAAGGGTTCTCCGTCGTATACGAACCGGAGGCCGCCGTGATCCATGGCCACGAACGATCGCTGTGGGGCGATTTCCAGTTCGCGGTCGATAACGCCATCTCGCTCAAACGGATGGGGATCCTCGACGACCCGGCCGTCGGAAGCGCCCTCGCCTACGGACTCGCACAGGTCAGCAGCGACCTTGCCTATTTCCTCAAACGAGGCCGGCCCGACGCTGCATTCGGAAGTCTATGCATCGCCTTCGCGAAGCTGGCCGGCGTTCAGGTGGGCAAACGCGAAACGCGGTTCCCGCGCTGGTTCATGCGCTTCGCGTCCATGAACATGAAACGCCTCGATGGATAGCAGCGCCTCAGTAGACGAAGTTGTACTTGGCATCCTTGAGCCGAGGTGCTCCGAGATCCTTCGGCGAGATACTCGTCGGCTCGATCGGCCATTCGATGCCTACGTCCGGATCGTTGTAGGCGAGCGAGGCCTCGGCCTCGGGCGTGTAGAACTCCGTGCACTTGTAGTACACGAGCGTGTGGTCCTCGAGCGCGACGAACCCGTGGGCGAATCCAGGCGGTAGCCATAGGGCCGCGTGATCCTCCGCCCGTAGCGTCCGTCCGACCCATCGCCCGAAAGTCGGCGATCCGCGCCGCAGATCCACGCCCACGTCGAACACGGCGCCCGTGACGGCGCGCACCAGTTTGCCCATGGCATGCGGCTCGAGTTGATAGTGCATGCCGCGCAACGTACCTTTCGACGAGAGGCTCAGGTTGTCTTGCACGAACGACGCGCGGAAGCCTTCGAGTGCCCAGTTGCGCTCCGAATAGGTTTCCGTGAGAAACCCGCGATCATCGCCGAACACGTGCGGCTTCACGATTAGCACATTCTCGATCTCCGTCGGAATGAACTCGACCAACTTCGGTTGTGCGCGCCCCTGTTCGTCCATGGTGTCGACGCCCTCAGCCTTTCTGTTCTCGGTACCACGCGACGAAGCGCTGGACCCCTTCTTCCATCGGCACGGTGGGATTATAGCCGAGCGCGGCCCTGGCGTGGCCGATATCGGCGTAGGTGATCGTCACATCGCCCGGCTGCTCGGGCCACTGCTCGATATGCGCCGGTTTGCCGAGGCTTCGGGCGATAAGCTCGATGAGTTCGATGAGCCGCGTTGTGTGGTGTTCGCCGAGGTTGAAGATCTCGTAGCGGAACGGCGTGTCCACGGCCTTGATCACACCGTCCATGATGTCGTCGATGTACGTGTAATCGCGCTGGGTCGATCCGTCGCCGAACATCGGCACCGGCTCGTCGTTATCGATCATGCGCGTGAACTTGTGGATGGCCATGTCCGGCCGTTGGCGCGGCCCGTACACCGTGAAGAAGCGCAGCATCGTCACGTTCAATCCGTACAGATGGCTCGCCACGTGTGCCTGGAGTTCGTTCATGCGCTTCGTTGCCGCGTACGGACTCACCGGACGGTGTACCGGATTGTCCTCGGCGAACGGCACCTCGGTGCAACCGCCGTACACCGACGAACTCGACGCGAACACCAGGTGCGAGATACTGTGGTGGCGGCACGCATCGAGAATGTTCTGCGATCCGATCACGTTCACGCGGTAATACAGATTTGGATCCGAAATCGACGGCCGCACACCGGCCCGTGCCGCCAGGTGCACGACCACCTCCGGTTGCGCCTGCTCGAAGAGCTCGAACAGGCGCCCTGAATTGCATATGTCGTCCTCGAACAAAGCGTACTCCGGATGACCGAGGGCCTGTTCCACATTGCGGCGCTTGACGTCCGGATCGTAGTAGTCGTTGAAATCATCGAGACCCACCACGTTATCACCGCGTTCGAGCAGGCGATCCGCCAGATGCGATCCAATGAAGCCGGCCGCGCCGGTGATTAGTACGCGCTTCATGATGGCTTTACTCCGACTGCCGCCGCGCCTCGATGAAGTTGGTGATCGGGTCGCCCTTGCGGTAGGCCGTGCCTTGGAACAGCCCGATCACATCACCCTCGTCATCCTTCACCTCGATGGCGTAGGTGCCCAGCCGCCGGCTGAGCGACACCTCGCGCGCCTCGGCACGAAGTGTGCCGCCGCGAACCGCTTTCAAGAAGGACAAGCTCGTGGTAACGGCCAGCGCCAGCGTGCCGTGCGAGTTCGACGAAACCGCAAACGCGAAGTCCGCCAAGGCGAAGGTCGCCCCGCCATGAACCACGCCCGCGCTGTTCATATGGCGGTCATCGATCTTCATCGTGATCGTGGCCGAGCCCTCGGACACCTCCACGATCTCCATACCGAAATACTCGGCCAACCGGTCACCCTTAAAATACTCTCTCACCACGTCCATGAATCATCCTCCGGAAACCATCCCTCGATCCGCATGCGCCATCCGGCCAGAGCACCCATGATACACAAACGGTTGCATCTATCCCACCCCGCCGCGCGACGTACTCGCATCCCGCCCGCGCCACGCAACTTGACGCGTCGCCCGGACCACACTAGACTACCGATACGTCACCGAGTCCCCGGCCTCAGCATGAGGAGAAACCCCATGTACATTTCCTTGCGCCATTGCATGGTGGCCCATGATGATTTTCCCAGTCCCGTCGAAGGGATGCGCCACCTCGGCGTCGAGGCCTTCGAGGTCGAGCTACGGCGCGACTTCACCGTATGCGCCATGGACGCACGGGATTTCGTCCCGCTCGAGACCGATGCCGAAGCACGAGCGTACCGGCGCAGGATTGAGGATCTCGGTCTGCGCGCCTGCTGTTTCCTCACCGCGTGCGATTTCAGCGCGGGCGATTCGGCAAAGAACGTCGCCTGGGTCACACGCGCCATCGAGTTGGCCGATGTGATGGGCATGCTGTGCGTGCGCATCGACTCCGCCATGCGACGCGAGCACGAACTCGATTTCGAGACGCGCGTCAACCTGTTCGCCGAACAGCTCGGCGCGGCACTCGACCGAACCGCTGGATCGAAGGTCACCCTCGGCATCGAAAACCACGGTTACCAAGGCAACAACCTCGCCTTCCAGCTCAACGTCTACAAGGCCGTCGGCTCGGATCGCCTCGGCGCCACCATGGACACCGGCAACTTCTACTGGCGAGGCTATCCGCTATCCGAAGTTTACGGCATCCTTCGCATCCTCGCCCCCTACACCAAACACACCCATCTCAAAAACATCCGGTATCCCGAAGACAAGCGCGAGATCATGCGCGAAGGCGGGTGGGAATATGGCACCTACGTCTCGCCCCTCGACGAAGGCGACATCGACCACGCCAAAGTTCTGCGGATTCTCGCCGATGCCGGCTACGATGGCGATATCTGCATCGAAGACGAATCCCTCGGCCACTACGATTCGAGCGCGGCCCGCATCGCCGTTCTCGAACGAGACGTCGCCCACGTCAAGGCCATCATCCACGGCCTCAGCGGCTAGTCGCACGGCTGCAGCGTTGGCTTCTCGCCTTCTCAAAGGACGTAAGAGACCCAAACGACGAAAAGGACAAGCCCTACAGAAACCCCTTACGTCGTCTGGGTCGTTCCCGTTCTTTCGATCCTTGGCTGTGGCGTCCCTGCCAGGCTCGTCCTACGCCGTCAGCGCTTGCCCCACATCGAATAGGGTCGCTCGACCAGGCTCGCGTTGAAATACCGCACGTCACCCGAGACTTCCGCGCCGAGCCACGGCGGACGCTCGAAGGGCTGGTGTTCGTCCTCGAGTTCGACTTCCGCGACGATGAGCCCCGCGTTCGCCCCCTCGAACTCGTCTATCTCCCACGTCACCCCGCCGTACGGAACCCTGTACCGCGTCTTCTCGATGATGTGACCAACGCAAAGACCGTTCAGAATCCGCTCCACATCCTCAACCGGTATCGCGTACTCGAATTCGTCGCGGACAATGTCGGCCGTAGCCTTCTTCACGTTCAGCGTCCCCTTGCCCCCCATCAGCCGCACGCGAACCGCCACCGGCGGCCCAACCGCGAGGTAGCCTTGGCGGCACCGGACGCCGGTTGCGCCCTCGCGCCACCGACCGTCCGTCACCAAGAATTTCCGCTCGATCTCGATGCCCATAGCGCTATTCAACCACAGCCTCGAACTGCAAAACAATTCGCACGCCAGTTTTCCGGATTTGTGATACAATGCGCGGCCGCCCGGGAGGAACGTTCCTCGAAGCCTGGCGGTAACAAGGTGTATTTATGGGCGATCTGCCCTCCGATTCTCGCGCGAATCCATGTCTCCGATGCGGCGCATGTTGTGCCTACTATCGGTGCTCTTTCTATTGGGGCGAAACCGACGACGTCTCACCGGGCGGCGTCCCTGCCGACATGACGGAGGACTGCACGCCCTTCCGAAAGGCCATGCGCGGTACGAACCAGAACAACCCGCGATGCGTCGCCCTCACCGGCGATATTGGTATCGCGGTCCGTTGCGTCATCTACGATCGCCGCGCAAGCACCTGCCGGAACTTCCTTCCGGCCTACGAGAACGGTCAGCCCAACGAAGACTGCGACAAAGCGCGCCGTGCACACGGCCTTCCCCCCCTCACCCCTGCCGACTGGCAGGTCGATGGCCACCGCCCCAAACGCCCGACACGTCCGAGGCGCCTCCGCCGCGCCGCGTAGCCCCCACGCCAGGAAACCGTCGCCCCGTGGTCCATGTTGAGGGAGCGGGTGGTCTCAATCCAGTCCTCATGGATTTCAACGGCTGAGGCTCGGATGAGTCTGAGGCAACTCGCTTCGTCGTGTGAACGCATTGCCAGCGCGGTTTCATTCCAGCATCGAGCAGCCGTCTCGTGGCGACCCGCGCGTCATCGAACGCGCCCTTCCGCCGATAGAACCAATCGTTGGCCTCTCGCAGGCCGGAGAAGGACATCTGGCGCGCGTCGGGCCCAACCGATTCCGCCCAACGGGCATACGCGTCCTCGCGGGAGTCGGGTTCGCGAAACCACGTGGCCCGGCGAAGCCATCGGACGGACGTGTCGGCCTGGGCCAAGAACTCGCGGAATTGTCCGAGGCCCCAGCGAACGTCGTCCTCCGAGAGAACGGGGTTGTCTCCTGGACCAAGGCCGCCGTGACGGCCGTGCTTCGGACATCCTTGCTTTTCGAAGGCCACGCCGATCTGCGCTGTGGCGATCCGCAGCATCGGGTTTCCTTCACTGGAGGGACGGTCACCGTGGCATTCCCCCCGGGCGTGCCATCTGCGTTCGCGCCGTTTCTCCGGCAGGCGGACGTAAGGATCCCCGCAAATCCGGAGTCATGAATGGTGGGCCCGGCTGGATTCGAACCAGCGACCAAGTGATTATGAGTCACCTGCTCTAACCACTGAGCTACGGGCCCGGTGCGTCGCCCGGGGCAATCTTAGGACTTGTCGAGCGTCCAGTCAAGGAACGGTTTCAACTCGCGGGCACGGGTGGGATGGCGCATCTTGCGCAAGGCCTTGGCCTCGATCTGGCGCACGCGTTCGCGGGTCACGTTGAACACGCTGCCGACTTCTTCGAGGGTGCGTGGATAGCCGTCGCCGAGGCCGAACCGCAGCCGCAACACTTTCTCTTCGCGTTCGGTCAACGTGCCGAGGACCTCGGACAGGCGTTCTTGGAACACGCTGAAGGCCGTCGCGTTCGCCGGAGACTCGGCGCTCTTGTCCTCGATGAAATCGCCGAAGCTGCTGTCGCCATCATCGCCGACGGGCGTCTCGAGGCTGATGGCCTCCTGGGCGATCTTGAGAATCGATCGCACCTTGTCGGCGGACATCTCCATGTGCTCGGCGATTTCCTCGGCGACCGGCTCGCGTCCGTATTCCTGGACGAGGCGGCGGCTGGTGCGCACGAGCTTGTTGATGGACTCGATCATGTGCACCGGAATGCGGATGGTGCGCGCTTGGTCGGCAATCGAGCGCGTGATGGCCTGGCGAATCCACCACGTGGCATAGGTACTGAACTTGTAGCCGCGCTGGTACTCGAATTTGTCGACGGCCTTCATGAGGCCGATGTTGCCTTCCTGGATCAGGTCGAGGAACGACATGCCTCGGTTCGTGTACTTCTTGCCAATACTCACGACCAGTCGGAGATTGGCCTCCACCAATTCCATCTTGGCTTTGTGGATCTTGCTTTCCTTCTCTTTAATCGTATCGATCAGCGCCGTGATCTCGTCGGAATCCAGGCGCGCGTCGGACTCGATCTGATCAACCTTGCGCTGGGCCATGGTGAGTCGCCGATCCGCCTCGAGGATCGCGTCACGCTCGACGCCGAGCCGGGCGGCGGCCGAGGCCGCACGCCGGAGTTGCACCCCCATATCGTGAATCGCAGCCGCATCGAAACCCACTTCCCGTTCGATGCGATCGATCTCGTCTCGTGCGGCGGCTATCCGGCGCTTGAGTCCCTTGATCTTCCGGGCGATCTTGGCGATCTCCTTGGACTTGAGCCGAAACTCGCGCACGACGGCGGCCTGCTCGGCCCGGAACTCGGCCATGCGCTTCCGGATGTTATCGTTGCTCCGGCCCGACAGGCTGGAGCGGCGCGCCCGCTTCTCCTGCGCCTCGACCTGCCGGTCCAGCTCGGAGATGCGTTCCATCCGCTCCGTCAGGGTGCGGACGAACTCCTCTTGTTCTTTGGGTTCCTCGATATCCGAAATCTGCGCGAAGTTCAGTCGACCACCCAGGATTCGCGCGGCCAGCATCTGCACTTCTTTCAGCGTATAAGGCGTGTTCAACAGGACACTGGTGAGTTCGTTTTCCGCCGCCTCGATACGTTTGGCGATAGCGACTTCCTGATCCTTCGTGAGCAATGGCACACGACCCATTTCGCGCAGATACATGCGCACCGGATCATCCGCCCGCTCGAGACGGGACTGAGCCGCCTCGCGTCGCACCTCGGCGCGCCGCTCCTTGGCTTCCTTCTCCTTCTGCCGTTGCTGAGTCTCCGAATCGACCCGAAGCTCGTCGACGATGTCGACATTCATGTCGCCGAGGGCGACCATGACTTCGTCGATCTCTTCGGCCGTGGCATCCTCGGGGAGGATCTGGTTCAGGTCGTCATACGTGAGCGAGCCCTTCTTCTTGGCTTCCTCAACAACCTTCTCCTTGTTGGTGCTTTCGGTCTTCGGACTCGTGCTCTTCGCCGTGGTCATAGTGTTCCTCAGTTCGTCCTTACTATCCTACGCACCGCGCCTCCGTCGGCCGGTGCGTTCTCCCACTCATTCCATCCAGGGTGTCGGCCTAGGCCGCGCCCACGGCTTCGATCTGTCGTCGAATATCGCCTTTTCGGGCCATCAGGCTCCGCACGCGGTCGGGATCCTTCGATTCATCCGTAGCCCGAATGGCCTGCACGATGCGGGCCTCTTCGGCGAGCAGGGCCGATCGCTTCAGATCGACAATCCGTTGCTGGACAATGGTTTCAGGATCTGCAGGCAACTCTTCGCGCACACAGTTCACCGCCGCGGCGTACAGTGTCTTCGCGGGCTCCGACGTCAGGCGGCGGGATACGTCGAGTCCCTCGGCGTCGAAGAGCGCCTCGAGCACTTCCGCTAACGGCGACTCCGACAGGCGCACTTCCTGCAGCGCCTTCCGTGTCCGTTCCAGGAGTGCGCCGTTGTGCAGCAGTATCGCGATCCAGTCACGATCCTCGGGGCGCACCATCGGAATCACCGCAGCGGGGGTTGTGGCCGACCTCGGCGCCCGCCGTGCGGCCTCGTGCTGAAACTTGCGGAACTCCTCGCGCAAGAGCCAACGATCCGTACGCAATCCCTCGGCGGCCTGCTTCAGGTACTCATCGCGTCGGATCGCGCCGGGCATCTCGGCGAGGACCTCGAAGATGTCATTGGCCACCTCGGTACGCCCCTCGATGGTGTTCAGCCGCCCGGCGTTCGCCCGAATGTAGAAGGTGATGAAGTCCGGCGCATTGGCTACAAGCGTTCCGAACGCGCCGGCCTCTGCATCTCGGATGTAATCGTCGGGATCCTTGCCGTCGGGCAGAATCAGCGCGCGAACGCCAAGCCCCACACCTACCAACACGCCAATACCGCGAAGTGCCGCCTTCACGCCGGCGGCATCGCCGTCAAACACGATCACCACCTCCGGAACGTACCGCTGGATCAGCTTGGCCTGATCGGACGTGAGGGCGGTACCGCATGAGGCCACCACATTCTCGATGCCCGCGTCGAAACAGCGCAGCAGATCGAAATAGCCCTCAACCAGGATGGCTGTCCGGGCCTGCCGCAGGCCGTCGCGCGCCTCGTGAAGTCCGTACAAAATCCTTCCCTTCTTGTACACGGCGGTCTCGGGCGAGTTGATGTATTTCGCCGGGCTCTCACCCGACAGATCTCGAGCACCAAAGGCAACCATGTTTCCGCTAACATCCCGGATCGGGAACGTAATCCGGTTCCGGCAGAAGTCATAGAGACCCTCGCGCTGGCCGCGCTTCGCCAGGCCTGACGCCAGCAGCATCCGCTCCTTGAATCCGGCCTTCCGCGCCGCATCTACCAGATTGCTCCACCCATCCGGGGCATATCCGAGCGAGAACCGCTTGACCGTTTCCGGCCGAAGATCGCGCGTCTTGAGGTACTTCCGGGCCGGGCCCCCCTTGAGGGCATCCTCTAGCGATTGGACGAAGAACCGGTTGGCAAACTTGCTCAGTTCGAGCAACTGAGCCCGCTCGTAGTCCTCCCGGTTATCGGCCTCACTGAGCGCTGGAAGCTGGATGCCAGCGCGATCGGCCAACTTGCGCAACGCCTCAACGAACGAGAGGCCGTCATGCTCGACCAAGAACGAGATCGCGTCGCCGCTCTTCTGGCACCCGAAACAGTAGTACATCTGACGATCACGACTCACCGAGAAGGATGGCGTCTTCTCGGCATGAAACGGACAGCACGCCTTGAACCGGCCGGCCCCGGAGGGTTTCAGCTCGAGGGCACCGCCAATGATCTCGACGATGTCCGTAGCCGCTAGAACGTCCGCGACGACTTCTCGCGAATACTTCGCCAATTGAGATTACCGCTATTTCCTGTTGGCCGTGATCGCCAAGGCGCCTAAGCCCATGAGCGGAGGTAACTTAACAAAGGTCTATCCACATGCGAACGGTACTGCTACCCGTTGAAAAGGCAGACCCCTCCGCCGAGGTGTCAAACTAGTCCAAAATATACCATCCCGCCGCCGTGTCTGTCAAACGCGCCTTTCAGGAGGGGCAATCTGTAGAATGAAAGGGTAACGCCGATAGGCCTTCGGCTATTCCCGAACCGCGTCACCCCGCCTCATCAATCCGCGTCGATTGTCCTGAACTACCAGAGGCGCTATCCCACACACTTGGCAATGAATAGGGCTACGATGATGGCCAACGGAGTCGCAAACGTGATGCCCCAGGCTATGCGCGCCCCGAGCGGCTTGCCGCGCGTGGGAACCAGACTAATCAGGGTGCCCGTCAGGATGTCCGTAACCAGGGACGTAGTGATGATCCACTGGAAGCTCAACGCCGGCTCGCCGGTCAGATCCCAGAAGGCCACCAGGAACGCAGCGAGAAACCCGTAAAGCGATCCGAAGACGGCGCCCATGGGCGTAGCGATGGGCGAGAATAGGGCGAAGTAGAACAGGCCGAACAAGGGTGCCACAAACAGGCCGTTGGTCTTCTGGGTCACCTCGATGATGTTCCCCGGTACGGCCCCCTCGATCAATCCAAGCGCGATAACCACTACGCCGACGAGCATCGCCGTCCATTTTGCCAGGCGAATCCTACGCTCTTCCGAGAGAACCCCGCCCATGATGTTGGGCATGAAATCCTTGTTGATCACGGTGCAAATCGAGTTGACACCCGAAGACAACGATGACATCGCAGCGGCAAGCATCCCTGAGATAACCAGGCCGGCCATGCCGTAACCGAGGAAGTGGATGACGAAGAAGGGAAACAGGTAGTCCGCATCGGACTGGAGGTTCAACTGCTCGTTGAGGAACTGCGGATTCGCTCGGAAGAAGCCGAGCAACGCAAAGCCGAGCAACGCCAGGAGGATAGTCGTCGAGGCGCCGGTGATCTGGTTCACGAAGAAGGCGCGGCGCGCGGCCTTGGCGTTGCGCGTGGCCAGGTAGCGCTGGACGGCCATCTGATCCGACCCGGCGGTGCACAACCACCACATGACGGAATGCGTAATGGTCCAAGAAACGGAGATCCGTGTCCGCGGCGTGAAACTGAATAGCGGTTGGCGGTCCCAATTGGGCGCCCACTCCGTGGGAAACCAACTGAATCCGCCCAGTTTCACGGAGATCAGCACGATCGCCGTGATCGCTCCGAAGAACATGATGAACGTCTGAACCACATCTGTCAGCACGACCGCGCGCAATCCGCCCACGGACGAGTAAATGACGGTTATCGCTCCCAAGGCGATCACGGCGTACTTGACGTTTTCGGGCTCAAGTCCGATGGCCCGCACGACGATCTGTCCTGAGAGAAAGACCACCAGGCCCATCCATACGAGCCGGATCATGACGAATACCACCGATCCAAAAATCCGAACACTCCAGCCCAGCCGTTTTTCGAGAATCTCATAGGCGCTCGTGATGGATAGGCTCGAAAGCCGTGGAATCAGAACAAACCCGACGATGACGAACGTGATCGGAACCGCCAGAACCTCGGTCAAGTAGGTAGGGCCATGCTGGATCATCTCGCCGGGCACAGCCAAATACGAAATCGTGCTGAGCAGCGTGGCGAACAGCGACAACCCCACCATAAACGAGTGCATCTGCCGGCCGCCCAGGTAGTAGTCCTCGGTGTTCTTGATACGCCGCGAGTAGTAGAACCCGATGACCAACATGCTCACGGCGTACAGGGCTACCACGGCCCAGTCTGCTGCGCTCAGGCCACTACGCATCCCTTGCGGTACAGCGGCCTCGGCTTCTTGCGCCACGACAGGCGAGGCGATCGAACATAGGATGGCCAAGGCTGCCACGGCCCACGTTGTCGAAGGTCTCATGCTCTCCTTCCTCTTCGGGCTGCGTCGGTTCTATAGGTTGACAGGCCCTGCGTTCTCCGCGATCGCGCGGGGTACTTCCCCTGCATCGGGCTCCACGCCGAAGTGATTATCCTGCCAAGTCAGGTTTCCCTCGTTGGTCTGGTTGAACCGGATCGGTGCGCCGCTCGTGTCGTGGATCAGATTCCCTTCGACCAGATAGCCCTTGCTGCCCTGGTCGAAAAAGACGCCGTTGTTCGGTGCGCCGCCATGGGCAAAGGCACTCCGATGGACGTGGTGCAGGTGGTTGCCGCGCAGGATCGTGCCCGGCTGGTAACCCAGCGTGTAGATGGCGCCGCCGTCGGCCAACACCTTCATCACGTCATGCACATGATTGAACGCCACGAGTGTGTCGCGCTGGCTTGTGTCCGAGCTGTCCCACCGGAACCCGATCGAGATGCCGGTGTACGGCATGTCCTCCACCAAGTTATGGACAATACGTGTCGCGGCACAGAATCCATCGTAAATACCTACGCAACCTTGGTTTACAGCTCCGCAACGGCGGAGGGTGCAGTTCTCGACCGAGTTGGCCGTCGGCACATCGGCGGCCTCCGTCCAATCCGCCGATAACGCGGCGTCACCAACCAGGTTCGGGACCTGATTCTGGCCCCGGCCGCGCCAGCCGATCATGATGCCGTTGCCGCCGATGTCCTCGAGCGCACACCGCGTCAAGGCGTTGTTGCGGCAACCGGCCCCGAAACCCGCGCCGCACGCGCCGGTGTGCCGGATGCGGCAGCCGTCGAGGCCGCAGCTTTCGGCGTAGACGAACTCGATGGCCAGCGGCAGCACGAACGTCGGGCCCTGCATGTGTGTGCCATAATGGCCCGCCTGGATGCCGAGATAGCCGACGTCCGGCAACGGCCACTCCGTCTGCTCAAACGCAAGGCCTCGAAAGTGGAGATTGCGAACAGGCGCGTCGGGCGTGCCAGTCACGCGCACGAGTTGTTCGAGTCTCGGCGCGACGAAAGCGTGCGCCGCCGGGTCCTCGCCCTCGGCCGCCTGGTAGGTGAGCACGCCCGTGGCCCGGTCGAGATACCACTCGCCGGGCGCATCGACGAACTCGAGGGCGTTCTCGAGGTAACACGGTTTGCCGGGACTGGCCGTCGTCGCGTCGCCGTGGCCTATCCAGCCCATGGGGGTCGCGGTCGTGATCATCGCGCCATCCGACGCGATGACTGACTCCCGCGAGATCGACCAGTTCTGGTACATAACGAGTTCGGCATCGCCACCGAGATTCCGCGCGCTCGGCACTTGGTCGAGTTCGATTCGGGTGACGTCCGGTGACACGCTCTTGACGCGGAGTAGTCCGTCGCCGTTGGGAAAGCGGCCGCGCGGCAAGCGCTCACCGTCCTTGAACAACTGGCGGAAGCGCCACGCGCCCGCCCGCGCTTCGGGCAATTCGACCACCCACTTGCCATTGGCCACCGACTTCCAGCCGGAGATCGCGTGCCCACCCGAGAGAAGCGGCATGCCGTCGCCCTCGGCCGCGTACGTGACGCTGAACGGCTCGGTGCCGGAGTCCTCGACGCCAAACACGAGCGGCTCGGCCAATTCATACGCGCCGGCGCGGATGTGCACCGTCACGTCGGCGTCGAGGCCGACCTTGATCGCCTCACGCACGGCCTGTTGCGCCCGCGCGACGGTGGCGAAGGGCGCCGATGCTGTGCCGGCCGCTTCGTCGTTGCCATTGGGCGCCACATAGAAGTCCGTGGCCGATGCGCCCATCGAGAACACACACAGAATTCCCACCGATATCCGGCCGAGCATAGCATCTCCTCCCGCGCTGATTGGTACGCACCATACCAGAACCCCCGTCGATTTGCACGTCCGCCTTCCGTTTGCCATGCGGGCTTCCAGCCTGCATGGTTCAGCGATCTGCGCGGCCAGACGAACAGAATCTACTCCGAGTACTTCTCGACGATCTTGCGCAACTCGCCCACGCCGTGGTAGCCCTCGTCGCGATGGACTTCCTTGCCGCCGCGCAACACCACCAGCGTCGGTAGCTGCTCCACGTCGTAGGATCGCGCCAGCGAGAGGGCCTGCTCGATGTTGACTACGCCAACGAAGTGGCCTTCAGCGGCCAGCTTGTCCACCTGGGGCGCCATCGAGCGGCATGGCGGACACCATGACGCGTAGAAGTCCAGCAGCACAGGCTTGTCGCCCGCCTTGGTCACCAACGCGTCGAGATCCTCCTGTGAAGTCAGTGGCGTCACCTCGCCCGACCACGCGATCGTGCGCGTCATCCCCAAAACGTAAGGCGCAGCCATGGCCAGGATCAGCCCGAGCACCGCCCCCGACAATGCGCTTGCGATTGCCTGCCGACTCGAGGCCTCCTCACCCGTGGCCTTGTTCTTCCTCGCGCCGACGGAATAGCCGGCGAGGCCCCCAACGATAATGCCGATGATTCGAATGATGATCGTGCTCATGGGTCGTCCTCGTCTCGGATGAGCGGCGACACCCGGTTGCCGCCGCGCCCACTGCCTATCCAGTGTAACGAATCCGAGGCCGAGATGCATTCCGCAGACCTTTCCCGAGCCGCGAATGAACTCGAAGGAACGCTAATGAGCACGAAAAGCGTCGGATATTCACGTGTGTCGACGTCCACTTGTGGGCTAAGAGAAGGCCCCCCGCAGGAATCACGGAGGCGGGGCAGACGGAAGACGATGCGCACTGCACGACCGTTCGACGCAACACGGGTTCTGCAAGGAAGGGCTTGGCATCGAGATGTGCTGGAGCCGGGCCCGGACGTCACGGTCGCCTGTTGGATCCCCGCCGTTCGAGTCGCCGCCTACTCCGCTTCGCACTCGTCGGCGATGACTGCTCGCGGCGTCCAGTCTTTCACCATGACGACGGCGTTTTCGCGGGTCTTCTGATAGTAGGCTTTGCGGAGGCCCGTCTCGCGGAAGCCGAGGCGTTTGTATAGGTTTCGCGCCACTTCATTCGACTCGCGGACCTCAAGAAAGGCGCGCCGGGCGTCCAACTCGGATGCGAGCCGGAGAAGGTAGACCATGAGCCGCCAGCCGAGCCTCCGACCACGGTAGTCTCGGTGGACCGTTACGCTGGTGATGTGCGCCTCGTCGAGCACCAGCCAGAATCCGCCGTAGCCGACGAGCACATCGTCGAGGAACATAACGAAGAACTGCGAGCGCGGACTCCGCACCTCTTCGCAAAACATCTCGACGCTCCATGGCTCGGGATATGCCTCGACTTCGATGGCCATGATGGCATCGAGATGGCTTTCGGCCAGGCGTTCGTACCTCACCAGTGCGGCTTCGGAAACGCTCACGGTTCGCTGGCCTCCGCCGTTGAGGGCCGCTCGCGGTTCTCCTCGGCCTGCGACTTGCGCAGGTACACGGGCGCTACGAGGGCCGGATCCGCAGACGCGCCGACCTCGAGCAACGCGCACGCCTCGGCCGCAACACACGAGGCCCTGGGCAGCCCTGCCGCCTTGGGCAGGAAGCGGACCGACGGCGCGCACGCCTCGATGCGCTCGCGGTACCGCTCGGCGCCGTCGCCAAACACAAACGTGTGCTGGCGAGCCTCGCAGAGGAGCGACTCGACGGGGCACACCCGATCTTCCGTTCGCTTCATGCGTTGCCCGTCGGTGAATTCGTAGAATGCGCCGAACACTTCGCCCATTTTCGCGTCGATCACGGGACACGCGTCGCCGCTGTAAATGCCGGCGCACCGAGCCAACGCATCAAGTGTCGGCACAGCCACCAGCGGCAATCCGGCACCGAGGGCCAGTCCCTTCCACGTGGCTACCCCCACGCGAAGCCCCGTGAATGACCCAGGGCCATTCGAGATGGCCAACGCATCGAGATCGCGGAGTTCGAGCCCGGCCTCGCGCAGCACCCAGTGAACGGTTTCGATGAGACGCTCCGAATGCCGCCGGCCGCACTGGGCGACGGTCTCGACCCAGACGGCATCGCCATCACACACGGCGACGGTGTTGATCGAGGTGCTGGTGTCGGCGGCAAGAATCTTCATAGCGGCGAATCATACCAGGACTCAAAGGCCTGCGTCCAAGGGGGGCGGAACTTCCCGAAGAAGGCATTTCTATCGAGAACGGCACGAACGGATTGACCGTTTCGTCGAGGGTGCCTGTGCATCCTGCGGCGTTGGGAGTGTATGCTAGAACGGCGTCGATGGAGACGAATCCGGCACTCCCTTGGGCGTTCCCGGTGAGGATCGGTCGCCGTCGGCGAACACATCCTCATCCTGCGGCGGTCTGGGCACGACCTTTCCGGTGGCGACGGCTTCGCGCATCTCCTTGCCGGGCCGGAAAGTGACCACACTGCGTGCCGGCACCGGGACCTGATCGCCCGTGCGCGGATTGCGGCCGATCCGTGAAGCCCGGGTCTTCACCTCGAGCACGCCGAAATCGCGCAATTCCCAGCGCTGACCTTTTCCCAAGGTTTGGGCGAGGCTCGCAAACATCCCATCCACGATCTTGGCCACGTCGCTCTGGGTCATGCCCAACGCGTTCGCTACCCTGATCACGAGTTCCCGCTTCGTCACAGTCACTGGACTATGTCCTCCCTGGTGAAGCCGTCTATACGCCGATTCCCTTGTATCCCAATCGGTTAGTACGACCGCTCGGCATTATACGAAGTGCTGTCCGTGCATGCAAGTCAGCGATTCGAACCGTCGTTCGATCTGCTCGGCTTGAGTCCTTGGTGCGGTCCGTCTGGCGCCGGCAGTACCCGCGGCAATGGGAACTTGAGCCGGTCATCGGGTATCATGAGGCACATGGTGGCGAGTGCTAAACGAGGGCGGCATGGTTTGCGGGCCGGACTGGTCATTTTGGCCATTGTCCTGGGCGGCTGCGTGACCACGAACAACGAGCGCACGGCCGCGGGCGCGGAGGGCGGCGTCGCGCAGCCCTGGATTACCCTGGCGCAACCGGCCCGGGTGCCCATTGCGGATGCCATGCAGCAGATCACAACCCAACACGGCGGAAGCCTTGTCCTCATGAAAGGGATCGAGAACAAGGTGCTGATGCCTTTCGAGTACTCCCGCAGGCCACTCGCCTCCGTGGCCGGAGACTTCTCCGCGCAGATCGGTTGCCAAGTCGAACTGGGCCCGTACTACTACTTCGTCTATCCGCCGGCCTACGAAATCCTCACCAAGACCGCCGTCGAGAACGTCTTGCCGGAAGCGTACCGCGCCCAGTCAATCTCGATGACGTTCCACTACGACACCCCGCTGTTCAGTCTCTTCGCGCTCATGAGCCACTCGAACGGGATCACGCTGGTTGCAGACAATGCCATAGGGACCGCGGTCTGCGGCGAAATCAACCTCGGCGATACGCCGCTCGAACGCGCCATCGAGGCCGTGCTGAAGTCGGCGCGTATCGCCCCCGATTCCTACCGCATCGATGCCACGGAGGAGTACATCTTGTTGCGCTCGGCGGCCAACGTCCATGCCCCGGACCTGTTGGTGAATCCCGAAGCCCTCGATGAAGGAAAAACCGCATTTCTCGAAGAGCGGGTGCATGTCGTTCTGCCTGTTCCGCAAACGGCGTCCGGCACCATCCATATCCCGGAATCGCCGTCCCGCCTTGGCGACGTCCTTGAAACGCTCTCCGCTCAGCTTAACACCCGCGTCGAAGCCGCCCCACACCTCCTCGACGTTCCCGTCAATCCCGTCGTGCTGAACAACGTCCGAGTGCGAACCGCCCTCGAACTCATCATCCGGCAATGGCTGCTGCCTGACTTCGGCTACATGCTGACTCCGGATGGAATTGCCTTCGTGCAGCGGGGTGTCCCGTATCCACCACCAGCGCCCGAGCCTGCTCCTCCGGCTCCTGAGCCAGCCCCCGCACCGGCGCCCGAGCCAGCCCCAGCTCCTGCGCCTGAACCAGCACCTGCGCCCGAGCCTGCTCCGCCGGCTCCTGAGCCAGCCCCCACACCTGCGCCTGAACCAGCGCCTGAACCAGCGCCCGAACCAGCGCCCGAGCCTGCTCCGCCGGCGCCTGAGCCAGCCCCCGCACCGGCGCCTGAACCAGCCCCAGCTCCGGCGCCTGAGCCAGCCCCAGCACCTGCGCCTGAACCAGCGCCCGAACCAGCGCCCGAGCCTGCTCCGCCGGCGCCTGAGCCAGCCCCCACACCTGCGCCTGAACCAGCGCCTGAACCAGCGCCCGAACCAGCGCCCGAGCCTGC